>Ga0115564_10000076_pt1 | contig 95894 bp, 104 predicted proteins | sample COGITO_mtgs_1105_7_FD_88680 | JGI IMG/M metagenome (GOLD analysis project Ga0115564, IMG submission 88680) | Pelagic marine microbial communities from North Sea - COGITO_mtgs_110523 | ecosystem: Environmental > Aquatic > Marine > Epipelagic | place: Germany:Helgoland, sampling site Kabeltonne...
CTGGGCGAAATCATCCGATTGCGCAATCCAGTGAAGTAGAATGGGCAGATGTCATCAATTATCCATGGATATTGCCACAATCAAACTCAGTTGCGCGACAAGCCGTAGACGCGCTCTTTGCGTAGTTCTAGATGCGAATTAGTCAGCAGTGGATTCAGGGAAAATCGACGGCACCGGCCATTGATCTGAACGCGCCGAAGGTTTGAAAAATCCGCACCGTGTGAGTTCGCTTGTACTTTGATTTTGTAGTCGAAGCGAAAGGCTGTTTTAAAGGGCCCCATCCCGGTATTGGGAAGGCATGGCCAAGGTCCGCTAAGGGTCCGTCCGCTAGCAAATTCTCCACAAACGCCGATAGGCTATAATTGTTTAAACATCCTCCATGGTCGCCGCCTGAGTATTTCGAACTTAGGCCAGACCAAGCGTATCCAACACAACCGGTATACCCTTTTTCATGGCAAAAAAGCCTTTCGTTGCATGTGGCCACGCGACCGTATCGAAGACGCGGCGGATTTGAATTAGATTTATCCCTTCCGTCTGAAGTGCAGGTTCTGCATCGGCAAGTATCATGGCAACAGGCCCTACCGGCGCATAGCCGGTCACGACGGTCTTTAAGTTGTGTTTTTGACAGGTCGTAATGATGTCCTCTGTCCAAGTGTCATTTTCGATGACCTGCACACCTGCACAAGCATCGCGTATGGCCCCGCTCGCAAAAGTCTGCGCTATATTTCCAATGGGTAACGGCGACCTGCTGATTGTTGCTAGCGCGCCGATTTTTGCTGCAGGTGGGTGCGGTAACGTCGCTTGCACTTGCATATCATCCTCGGTCACCAACAGCAGGTAGTCGCCTGTAATCTCTGCGGATGTTGAGGCGTTGGGCAAAAGTTGGCGTCGATGATCGGTCGTCTCAGACAACGGCTCAACCTTTGTGTTCAGTTGATGTAGAGGGGCGAAGCGCTGTTCTGTGAACTTGGATATATTGGAAACCCGCGCCACATAAGGGCGCCCCTTGGTTTGTATTCCTGCCACCCAACGCCATGCAAGTGTGTTGGACGCAGGATCACCATCCATCAGGTGCCGCAGGAAAAAATCCGCTCCCAATTCCCAAGGGAGGCGAAGCGTGAATATCCAAATGGAAGCAAACCACATCCGCGCGTGATTGTGCAGATATCCTGTGCCCACCAGCTCCTTTGCCCAGTCATCAAAGCCATCAATACCGGTTTCCCCGGCGATAGCTGCTGCATAATTTGCGGCCAAACGGCGATCTTTGTCCGCGCTTTTTATTTGCCGCAACAGGCCTGCCTGATAGGCGGGCCAAACGGTTGGATGGTGTTCAAGCCAGCCTTTGAAGTAGGCGCGCCAAAAAACCTCATGCGTAAACCTCTCTGCCTTTTTGAAGGAATGTACCTTTAAGGTGGCGGTTAACACCTCGGTCTCGGTGATCAACCGGTGCCGGATCCACGGGGATAACGCGGACACATTGGTTCGCTGGCTCGGCCCAAGATCGTAGTTGCGGCACCGGTCATATAGATCGCCGGTGCGGTCTGCGAATTGTGCCAATCGCGCAAGGCCCGCTGCCCGTGTCGGCGTAAAATCAGGAACTTCTGACTGTTGGCTTAGGTCCGCGATGATGGCTTTGGTTTTCATATCAAGAATTCAGGTTTTTGATCGCGGCAGGCGCGGGATTGCGTAAGGAACGCTGCGTTTGTACGCGCCAAATTCTGCGCCGTACCGTTTGGCAAACCGGCGCTCTTTTAGTCGCGGCGCCCAAAGGCAGTAGGCGGTCAGTGCAATCGCCAGACCCAACTGATCAGGCGTCCAGACCGGTACAGTCCACGTTGTCAGCGCGAAAGACACGTAGATAGGTTGGCGGATGACACTGAACAGCCCCTTTATTGGCATATCTGGAAACACAGGTTTGATATTCTGCGCCAGCGACATCCATCCCAACGCGCCGGATTGTACTTCTACCCCGGCATCGTAACTGGCCCAGATCAACAACAGCCAAGACGCCGCATAAAGGCCGCAGATTATGGCAAACGCAGTTCCTTCGGCCTGCCACCAAATGATTCCGCTAGGGGTCCAAAACGCAAAGAGCGCCAACAATTGGACCGATGCGATGATCGCATAGGTCGTCGTTGCCAACGTCGGCCCGAATGTACGCGGTGCCAGCTTGGCCAAGACCCCTCCCCCGCGTTTTGACAGCAACATCGAATGGGTCAGCGGGAATTGCAGGATCAAAAAGATGTTTGCGATAATTGCCCAAGGCGCAGGCACGCGACCAAGGCTTTCGGACATACCAAAAAACATGGCAATGATCATGGCAAGTACGGCGGCGGCAAAGGTCAGATGGCAGATCAGGCCATAGAGAAACGCAACGCCAATGCGGGCAACCCCGGTTGGCGCGCGGAAAACCCCGGAAGCGAGGCTAAGCAGTCGTTGCAAAGGGCGTGTGTCAGACATTTTCATAGGTTGAGAGATAGGCGGCGCACGACATACGTCGAGTGCTACAAGCTGCGACGTTTCTTCTATTGCCAAGATCATCGGCGCGCTAACTTTGTGATATGGAATTGGATTTGACGATACCGCCTCAAACACCACACACCGCCGATCTGGTGTCGCAGTATATGGCACTCACAAAAAACGTAATGCCGAAACTTGCGCGAACAACGCATGGACATTGGCCAGTGCGCAATGATCATTGCTTTCAGCGGATCGTATTGGACGCGGTGTGCGGTGGCGTTTGGTATGATCATCTGAATCGTCCGGCATATAAAAACCTGACATTTCAACAGGTGGAACAAGCGGTAAGGCTTTGCGATCAGATCATCGCGGGTGACGCAGATCTTGTGGCGCTGAATGCGCAATCGCTGGTCTGGCGCGGTAAAGCACGCCCCACCAAGATAGAGGGCTAAGATGGTACTGCGCATATTATTGAAGGATGCGGCAAACGTCGAAGTGGCGGATGATATTGATAAACTTGTGTCGGACAAACGTGCTGGTTGGCGCGCAACGACCGCCAAAGGACGCAGACGGCAATGACGATACAAAAAGCGTCTGACGCAGGAATTGCTTCGGCATCTCGACGATGAGGAATAAAAGCGCTGGTTTGCTAGAATGACGCGAAATGCGTATCGCCATCCGCACCGCTAGGGCCTTCGAAATCCTCCGCCTCTGGTATCCTGCCAAAGGCGATTTTACCGCCCACATAGCCCCCCGGTACATCCTCATGTGCCCCAATTGATAACGCCTTGCCCCCAAAACGCGCGCGTAGCTCATCCATGACAGCGCTGATGTTTTCCCAACGGTCCCGATCATCTGCGTCGCCAGATGATTTAGCAAACAAATCACCGGTTAGTTCCGCTTCAGCATCCAGCCCATGCAACATGATAGACAACGCATGCGGGACGAATGGCATTTGTGCACGCGCCTGCGTCAACCCTTGCGATAGCGCCAGCCCAAAGCTGCGGTAATCACGCGACGGTTGAAATTGGCCTTCCCAAGTCCACCGTTGCGCTCCAGCGCTTTCTGAGTGCGTTGAGCGCAGACGTTGGCTGCGCATTGCCAGAGTTAGCTTGGAGGCTCGCAAATCCGTGCGCCGCAACCTGCGGGCGGCACCCGCCAACAATTGCCGTGCGCAATCTCCGACCCTGTCCGGGCTGTGCCAATCACGTGGTAGCACACGGCTGTGCCCGAACATCCGTTTACGTGTCTGTTCTCGCACCACATGGGTGCCGTGCAGTTCTTGGACAAAACGCTCACCCTCGACGTTCCCCCACAAAGCGCGGGCTTGTTTTGGGGCCAAATTCCAAAGCGTATTGAAATCCGCTACACCTGCGGCCTCTAGTCTGGAGATCATGCCCGCCCCTATACCGGGCAAGTTGCTGAGTTTCAGGTTAGCTAGCGCATCAGGGAGCATCACCGCATCAAGCAAAAGAATGCCATCAGGTTTGTGCTGTTCTGCCGCGACTTTTGCCAACAGTTCGGTTGGCCCTAGCCCGATTGAGCATGTCAGAACAGGGCTGAACGCGTCTCGCAGCGCTGTCTTAATCCTAGCGGCCAATGCCAAACTCTGCCGCCCTTCGCTGGGCAAGAGCGCGCAGACCACCTCGTCAATTGATCTGACATGTTGGATCGGCACCACGGATTCGATCACCGCAAGGATGTGTTTGTGCAGCCGAACATAGACGTCTGGGCGCGCAACAACAAATGTCATATCAGGAATGATCAAGCGCGCCTCGCGAGCGGGGACGTTGGTTTTCATGCCAAGCGCCTTGGCCTCGCGGCTGATTGCGATGCAGCCTGTGTATAATGAGTCGAGGGCCACAACGCCAATTGGTTTGCCACGAAGTGCAGGATTAAAGTGCTGCTCGGCCGATGCGAAGAAGCTGTCAAAATCAAGATAAAGCCGTTCGGGCGGGCAGGATGTGTTGGACATGGCACCTTCCCTTCGGATCTGTCGCGGGCTTACAGCAGGTAAATAACGCATCCAAGCGCCGTTCCTAGGGGCTGCAATGCGCATTAGAAAACAAATGCGCTGGCCTAGTGTCCATCTGCCGCTATCTGTTTGCATCAAAGACAACGAACGCCGGGAAATAAACATGACGATAACCAGTTTGATTGAACTGAAGGACATGGTCCTTGCAACAGATATCGGGACGTATGGACCGGATGACCCCGTACCGGATCATCACCTGTTTGACATGACGCTTGAAATTGCGCCAATGCAAGTGCAGATCCTGCAAGATAGCATGGAGCATGTGTTTGATTGCGATCCGTTTATTGCAGACATCATAGCCTTGGCAAAAACCGGTTACCGCGAAACGCAGGAATGGTTGACGACGCAGATTGTCCAGCTGTGCGCGCAATATTCTGATATTCGCGGGGTCGACGTCTATTTACGCAAGTTGCCGGCTGATCACGTAACCGGCACGCTTAGGGTGTGGTTGTGCTTGGGCGAAAACGACCTTGCCGTACTGCGTGCGTACGTTTGATGTATTTGCATTTGCTTTCTGAGTTTTCAGGTGTCCAGTATGTCTAAAAAGACATTAAACAAAGTCAACCTTGTCGCCCTCGGGCCCGATTGCCTTGCTGATCTGTTGCTTGAGGTCAGCACCGGCAGCGCAGATATCAAGCGGCGCTTGCGGCTTGAATTGAGCCATAATCTTGGCGCATCAGAGCTGGCACATGAGGTCCGCAAGCGGTTGGCTGCGTTGCGTAAATCCAAAACCTACATCAGTTGGCGCAGGCGCAAATCACTTGTCACAGACATGAACATGCAAGTGACCATGATCGTCGACAAAATTGCGCCTGACGATCCGGGCGAGGCATTTGAATTGTTGTGGCAATTCATGAACCTTGCGCCATTCATCTACGTGCGCGCGGATGATCGACGCGGCGATATCAGCGAAGTGTTTGACGCTGCGATCCAATATTTTGAAGACATCGCGCCACGTGCAGAGCCGGATGTCAAAACACTGGCTGACCGCGTTTGGAGCGCCTTGTGTGACGATGAATATGGGGTTTGGGCTGATATTATCGGCCTTTTGGCCACAACACTTGGGGATGCTGGCTTTGATCGGCTCAAAGCGCATATTCACGACTTCGCAGCCACCCCTGTGGCGCGAAAGGACGCGGATCATGAAGCGATCCAGTTTTTGCGCGACTTGCGCGGCGAACGTGATTTTTGCGCCGATCTAAACGCTGGGTTCGTTAAAAGATGCCTGCAAGACATCGCCGAAGTCACAGGCGACACATCCGCATATATCGCGCAGTTCACACCTGACGACCTACGCTGCAAAGACATTGCCGCAGAAGTCGCAACGCTGATGCTGGCAGAGAACGCGCCAGACAAAGCCCTAGTCACATTGAAGGACGCAAGTGGCACCCACGGACAAGCTGCGTGGGATGATGCGATGATCGCAACGTTGACCGCCCTCGACAAATCTGATGACGTGCAATCCCATCGCTGGGCCTGTTTTGAACGCGATTTAAGCGCACCACATCTGCGCGATTATCTCAAAGTTTTGCCCGACTTCGAAGATGTTGAGGCCGAGGACCGCGCAAGAATTTATACCCTATCTTATCCAGCCGCCTTGTCCGCATTGCACTTTTTTTTGGAGTGGCCTGACTTGTTAAGCGCGTCGCAGTTGGTGATCAAACGGGCCGATGAGATTGATGGCGACGACTATGAATTTATCAATCACGCTGCGGATGCCTTACGCGACAAATACCCTCTTGCGGCTGCGCTGTTGCTGCGCTCTATGATCGATTTCGCACTGAAACATGAACGTACAACACGGTACAAATATGTGATTGATCATCTTCAGGACTGCGAAAAACTGGATGCCGACATCGACGACTACGGTATTTATAAATCTCATGAAAGCTACAAAGACATTTTCCGAAAGCGTGATGGCCTGACGACATTGATTGGACCTGATTTTTAGGCAAGTACATGTAAATTGGCGTTGAAAATTTGTAAAAGTAATTTGCGAAGCAAACCCTCTCCGGACGCAAAATAGAGGGGGAGAACGGTCCAATCACTAGGATGGAATGTAGTCTGGACCTATTACCGGACACTTGCAAATAAAACACCGAATTTATGCCGAGTACGGCACAGATGAATTCAAAAAATCTCCTTTTTGCTTATCCGATCCAATGCCCGCTTTAGGGAAACTGCACCGCAGCGTGGTCGGGTTGAGTGAATGTCTGGTTAGGGCGGTCGAAGTCGCTCAAAGAAATTCGTAGTTGCAGATCACGCGCAGCGCGGTAGCGGTTCCGAGCCCTTGGGCGAAGTCGTTCGCACAGCAATTGTGCTTATATTAGCCGGATATCGTGAATGCTGATCATTTTGAGACTTGACGAACTTGTCTGACGATTTGGCTTCTCAAACGACAAATAGGAGGCTCTCGTGACACGGGATAAGATTATCCCGCGACGTGAGCGGATGAAGGAAGATATGCGCATCCGAGGGATGGTCGACAAAGCCCGGAAGTTTCATATCAGGACGGTCAAGGATTTTGGCCGTCTTATTTACAACCGAAAGGAAGTCATCAGTCGCAAAGGGTGAACCGCGCGAAGGGTTTCTGGCAAACTGACGTGATTATCGGAGAAGCCAATTAGGGGCCTCTCTCATTTCAATTCAGTTCTTTCATTCTGATTGTTCTTCGAGTTCGCGCGCGCAAAGCAAATAATAGTTTCGCGTGGGTGCATTGACGGTGTCGTCGGCGATCAGGCGCAAAGCATCTATTTTTACCCGAGCACCATCTGCGCTTAAGTCATGTGCTGCAACAAGCCGATCAGCGAGTTCCAAAGCCCATTGTGCATCTCCATTCGCCAGTGCGTCTTGTGCGGCTTTCAGGACTGCGGCTGCGCCTCCTGCCAAAGCAATGATCTTCTTTGCTTCAAGGGCAGGGGGCAGCTCGCCTAGACTGGTTGGGTTGCCATCAAACCACCCTAGTGTTCCTGCAAAATAAGCGCGGGAAGCGTAACCGACATGACCATAGAATTCTTGCAGGTAAGGTTTGCTTGCCAAGTCCGCGGGGAGCTTCAGGTCCGCGGCAATCGTCACAGGATCAAGCCCTGCGTTCATGCCTTTCACCGTTTCTGAAACCACATAGCGGATTGCATCGCGGTAATATGTCAGCGCTGTACGGATTGCATCAGCGCCAATAACGGGTTGTGTATGTCCAGGGCAGAGCACGTCTGGCGCGTAGGCCATGAGTTGATCCATCGTATCTGCCCAAGCGTCAAAGTCGCGATACGCGGTGCCGCGAATGGCATAGAGATTTGGGAAAGCGTGATAGAAGTTGTCACCGCTGAACAGAGTTTTTTGAGCCGCGAGCCACACGACGATGTGATCAGGCGTCTCACCGGGTGCTTTTGCTAACTCAAGATCAAATCCTTCACGAGTAATTTGGGTCGTGTCGGACACACGAAGTGTTGGTTCTATAAAGCCTTCGCCCATGCCCTTCATTGGGCGATCGCCGGGGCCAACACCGACGTTGATACGCTCATCGGGGCGCAGGCTGATCCCAAAATGCCGCTTGGTGCGGGCCATGAGTGCCTTGTTTGGGGCTGGGCGGCTATTGTCCACGCCGACCAGATCGGAAGTGAAGTTGTCAGCCGCAAGTACTTCGACACTACGCCCTTCGGCAAAAACGGATGCGCCCGAAATATGATCGCGGTGGGAATGCGTGTAGATGATCGTTGTAATTGGGAGTGTCGAAATTGCACGAAAATCCGCAAGGATATTTTCAGCGGCTTGCGTGGTTTCGGTCGTGTCGATCAGGACAATTCCACTATCGCCAATTAGGAAATGCACGTTGGAGGCGGCGTATCCGACAGCGGTGTAAACCGTATCAGAGAGCTTGTGGATCTGCTTGGTGAATTGCGCATTCTGCGCGACGAGATCGGGATGTGCAGGCATTGTCGTGTCTCACTTATTTATAGTGGGGTCTAAGTCTTGTCCGGACACGCCAAGGCCGGAATAGCCAATTAAATCCTTGATCGTCAGTTCTTCGTCACGTTTTTCAAAGACTTTGATGTATTCGACCATCGTGTTTGAATGCTCTCTCATCACCCCTTCCGCGCGCACGGCGTCGCCGCTTTGGATCGCTTCAAAAATCACTTTGTGCTGAGAATTACCAATTTTGAGGCGGAACAAGGAGCGTTCGATCCCGTCAGCTGTGGAAAGGACTTGTCGATCAAACATCATCGCGCCGACCTCAAGCATGGGTAGGTGGCTGATCCTGCTACATGTGAAGCCGACGAAGTCATTGCCGCACCCATCGAGGATTGTTTTGTGAAAGACTGCGTTCTGACTTTGCATGGCACGCAACGAGGTGTCATCCATTTTACCGGCGTTAATGAGGTGATCAATTTCTTCTATGGCGGCTTCCAAGTTGGGCATTACATTGTGTCGTCCCGGAGATTGAGACATGAGCCGCGCTGCGAGGCTTTCTAGGTGCCCGCGTACAAGAACTGCTTGCAAAATGTCAGCAACTTTGGGGGCGTTTACGAAATATCCGCGACCTTCAGAACGACGAATAAGCCCCTCATGTTCTAGCATACGCAATGCAAGGCGAACCGGGGTCCGAGAAACATTGTGCGTATCGCAGAGCCGCGCTTCGGAAAGACGCTCTTTCTCCCCATACGTGCCAAGAATGATGTCGTTGCGAATTTGGGCTGCGAGTTCTGTATCTATAGATTCCATAGCGCATATTCACGATATTTGGGATCCCAAAGTCAAGCGAGTTCGGTTTGACGGGTTTGTTTGGGAAATTTTGGCTTGATTTGGGATCCTTTATTGGCGATATTTGGTGTGAAAGCTCGCGGAATCGTCTGGAAAATACGCTGGGCGCGGCATTTGGGATCCTAAATAAGCGTAAATAGATCACGCGAGCCACTAGTAGAACTGAAAGAAGCGGGAGCCTCACGTATGGACGGTCAGACTGGCATGAAAACTCTAAAGCATTTCATTGATGGTCAATGGCCTAGTGCAAGTGACGCCGGAACATTCGAGGTGTTGAACCCACTTGACGACAGTCTGTATGCAAATGCAGCCAAAGGTACTTCGCATGATGTTTTCAGCGCTGTAGCGGCAGCGAAAAAAGCGTTTCCAGGGTTTAAAGAAACAACTCCGACAGAGCGCGAGCGTTGGCTTTTGCGCATCGCTGAGATCATGGAGACCCGTCAGAAAGATTTGGTAGATTGCTTGATCGACGAGATCGGCTCACCAGTGTCCAAAGCGATGTTCGAGTTCACCAAGGGTCTGACGATGATCCGCGCAGCAGCCGGCATGTGCCGCAATGTGCGCGGAGAGACAATCCCGTCCGACCGCCCTGGCACATTCTCTATGTCGATCCGTGAACCGCTCGGTGTGGTTGCAGTCATTACTCCTTTTAACGTGCCTTTGATTAAAACGACCCGGCTTGTGGCGAATGCATTGGCGGTGGGAAACACGGTTGTTCATCTTCCTTCCGAAATGGCACCGCACCTGAGCTTGATTTTTGCGGAGATTGTCGCGGAAGCGGGTGTGCCAGCAGGGGCTTATAATGTGGTAACAGGTATGGGCGCAGAGATTGGTGATGATCTGACCAGTCATAATGATGTTAGTTTTGTGACCTTCACGGGCTCCACTGTAGTTGGCCAACACATCAACGAAATTTGCGCCAAGAACAAAACACCGAGCACGCTGGAGCTAGGTGGCAAAAGCCCAACAGTCGTCTTGGCCGATGCGGATCTTGATAAGGTGATGCCGCTCGCTGCGCGCTCAATCTTCATGTTCGCTGGCCAAGCTTGCATTGGGTCGAGTCGCTTTTACGTCGAACGGCCGATCTACGAAGAGTTCGTCAAACGCTTTACCATGATTTGCGGAAAAGTGGGCATGGGGGATTTGCGTGATCCCAACACGGTGATTGCGCCGATTATTTCAGATCGCCAACGCCAGCGCGTCAAAGATCACATCGCAGATGCCGTGGCCAAAGGTGCAACGCTCGCAGCAGGTGGCGAATGGGAAGGCAATCGTTGCCAGCCTACATTGCTCACGGATGTGTCGGAAGAAATGATCTTATGTCGCTCGGAAACCTTTGGCCCTGTGACATCGATTTATCCAATCGATAGCTATGAAGAAGGCTTGGAAAAAGCCAATGACACTGAATACGGCCTTTCCTCTGCGATCTTCACGAAAGACATCGACAAAGCCTTCCACTTCGCGCGCAACATCTGCGCCGGCATGTGCCACATTAACGGTCCAACCATCCACGATGAAGCGCACGTGCCATTTGGCGGCAACGGTGAAAGCGGCGTAGGTCGTGAAGGCACGGATGCGGATATGGAAGCGATGACAGAACTCAAATGGGTCACGGTGCAGCTATGACGTTTACACTTTATCACCACGGATCGTCCGTTTGCGCCGCTAAAGTGCGCTTTGCTATGGCTGAGAAAGGTCTGGATTGGGATGGTGTCTATATCGACATACTCGCGGGCGAGCAGTTCGAGCCAGAGTATCAAAAGATAAACCCGAAGTCGGTTGTGCCAACGCTTGTGCACGATGATCTGGTAATCCCTGACAGCACTGTGATCGTCGAATATCTCGATCAGATCGCGCCGGAAACATCTGTGCATCCCACGGATCCTTACCTACGCGCTCAGGTGCGTTATTGGACCAAGGCTGTGGACGAAGACCTGCATCCGGCGTGTGGTGCCATGACCTTCCTTTGCTCGCACCGTCACACGGTTCTGCGCAAACTTGGCAAAGAAGGCACTGAAAAGTTCCTTGCCTCCACGCCAGAGTTCTCCGTAACCTCCGATTGGAAAAGCTTCAAAGACGCGATCATTCGGCACGGTTTTGAGGCACCCGGCGCGCTTGAGAAGGTCAAACTCTATGACAGCTATCTCTTCAAGATGGAGAAAGCGCTCGAGGGTAATGACTGGCTTGTGGGCAATACGTTCACCATCGCGGATATCGCGCTCACGCCCTACGTCAACCGTCTCGCGATGATGTCGATGCGCGGCATGTGGGAGGGCGGACGCCTGCCCAATGTGGAGCGCTGGTTCAATGCGATCGAGGCGCGAGAACACTTCAAGCCGTGCTTCATTGATTGGGTTCCAGAAGATCTGACCAATGATCTGCGTGAGAACGGCAAAATGAGCTGGCCAGAGGTCGCAGAGATCCTTGAGATCGCAATTTAAGCATAGAATGTAGGGAGAGAGATTATGGGTCGACTGATCGGAAAAACCGCAGCCATCACGGGTGGTGCGCGTGGCATCGGCGCAGAATATGCGAAGAAACTGGCCTCTGAGGGTGCCAATGTCATCGTCACGGATATTCTTGACCCCGCTGAGGTGGTCGCTGAAATTAATGCAGCCGGTGGTGGCAAAGCCGTTGGCATGGTCGTGGATGTGACATTGGATGATGATCTGAACGCGATGGTAGCAAAGGCCGAAAGCGAATTTGGCGCGCTTAACATCGTCATCAACAATGCGGGCCTGTTTGCAAACTTAGAGCTAAAGCCGTTCTTCCAGATCGACAATGACGAATTTGATAAGGTCATGACGATCAACGCGCGCTCTATCCATCAATCGACCAAAGCAGCGCTGCCAGCATTGGTGCGCGCGGGTGGTGGCAAGATCGTCAATATCGCATCTGGCACATTCTATTATGGCCCTCCCGGCTTGTCGCATTACACCGCGTCCAAAGCGGCTGTGATCGGTTTGACCCGTGGCCATGCGCGCGAGCTGGGTGACAAGAACATTCAAATCAATGCGATTGCCGTCGGCCTGACGGAAAGCAGCTCGATCCGCGACAATGACAAATGGGACCGCGCACGCGCACCCACCGTCGATTCCCGTTCGATCAAGCGCGAAATGGTGCCCGAGGATCTGCTTGGAACGCTGGTGTTCTTGTGCTCCTCTGACAGCGACTTCATCACAGGCCAGACGATCAACGTCGATGGCGGCAAGATTAACCTGTAAAACTTATGTCACAGCGCAAAAACATCCTCTTCATCATGTGCGATCAGTTGCGCTATGACTATCTGTCGTGTGCGGGTCACAAGTCCTTGCACACGCCCAATATCGACAGCTTGGCAGAGCGCGGCGTGCGCTTTTCCAACGCTTATGTGCAATCCCCAATTTGTGGCCCCAGCCGAATGAGCACTTATACAGGGCGCTATCCATCCTCGCACGGAGCGACCGCGAATTTCGTGCCTTTGCGCGTGGGAGAGCGAAACATTGGCGATCATCTCAAGCCTTTGGGAATGCGTCCTGTTTTAGTGGGCAAGACCCACATGATCCCCGATCAGGAAGGGATGAAGCGCCTCGGCATTGATCCTGCCAGCCCACTTGGTGTGCATCATTCGCAGATTGGTTTTGAGCCCTATGAGCGCGATGACGGCATTCATCCCGACGTGGTTCTGAAGCCGAATGTGGCCTATAATAATTACCTTAAGGATCGTGGCTACGACGATCACGAGAACCCGTGGCACTGGGCTGCGAACTCGGTTGAGCGCGGTGATGAAATTCGTTCGGGTTTCTTTAACGATGTGGCTCAGCTCCCTGCGCGGGTGAGCGATGAAGAGTCTGAAACGCCCTACATGACCCGTCGCGCGATGCAGTTTCTGGAAGAGGATGACGGCGAACAACCGTGGCTCCTCCACCTGAGTTATATCAAGCCGCATTGGCCCTACATTGCGCCTGCGCCTTACAATGATATGTACTCGGCTGCGGACGTTCAGGACGTGCACAGCTCTGATAAAGAGCGCGAGAACACCAATCCCCTAGCGCAACATTTCCAAGAGCGGATTTGCGGGCGCACCTTCTCGAAAGAAGAGGCGCGCGAGACGGTGATCCCCGCCTATATGGGGTTGATCAAGCAGATTGATGACCAGCTTGGTGTGCTTTTTGAATTCATGGAGCAGAAGGATCTGATGCAGGACACGATGATAGTGTTCACTTCGGATCATGGCGAGTATTTTGGCGATCATTGGATGGGGGATAAGGATTTCTTCCATGATCCCGCCGTGAAAGTGCCGCTGATTATCGCGGATCCAGATCCAGCTTGTGACGCGACGCGCGGTACGGTTCAGAATGCGCCAGTTGAGTCGATTGATCTGCTGCCGACCTTCATCGAGTATGCGGGTGGTGAGGTGCTAAAGCACATCCTTGATGGGCAGTCCTTGATGCCCTTGCTGCAAGGCAATGAAGTGCCTTGGCGCGAGTACGTGGTCAGCGAATACGACTATTTCCAACAAACGTTCAGTCCCAAAACGGGACGCGAACCGCTCGAGTGTCGCATCTACATGATTAAGAACGAGCGCTGGAAATACATCCACGCACCGGGTTATGCGCCAATGCTGTTTGATTTGGAAAGCGATCCTGACGAGTTCATCGATCTGGGTAGTTCAGATGCGCATGCAGATGCGCGTCAGCAGATGCATTACGCTTTGGCCGATTGGTCGCTTCAGTACCGTCAGCGCGAAACGATATCGGAGGCACGCGCGGAGCAAATGGTCGGCCTTGAGGATAAGTTTGGCGTTTTGATCGGCTATTGGGACGAGAGCGATGTAAAACCGCCTGCGACCGCGCCGGACTATGCAGCCGGCCCAAAAGCGCATTAAGCCAACAAAATTTACACGATCTAAAAGGAAGAATTTGAGACATGGCTTATCTTGGCGAAGACATCATTGGCACAAGTGCTCAGGCACCGTTTTTCAAGGTCGCAAACGCGGATGAGATAGGGATCAAAGCGCCCGAAAACCGCATTGGCGATGCGGATCGCACCTGGGTGCGCTCGTTCAGCGGGTTCCAGAAAGAAGCATTGGTGCGCTCTGCCAAGACGGGCGATACATGGCGTTTTGTGAGTGATGAAGGGCCATATCTGAACGGTCACGACGCGGCCTGTTGTCCGCTCGCGTTTCTGTCGTGCGGCATGGCCGCGAGCTACATGAACGAGATCATGGCATTGGCCGAGCAACAGGGTGTGGAGATCCGTAAGCTCAAGCTTATTCAGGACAATTATTACACGATGAATGGTTCGATGATGAAGCGCACCATGGTTGGTGGCGCGGAAAATATCGAGCTTCAGGTTGAAATTGATTGCGACCTCGACGACGCTGCGTTGAATGAGTTTCTGGTGAACGCGACCTATGCGTCCCCGCTGAATGGGTTGATGCGCGGGCAGATTGAGAGCCTCTTTAAGCTGTCCAAGAATGGCGCTGAATTGAACACTGGCGAAGCGCTGGAACTCGATGGTGCTCTCTTGCCTGATCCGGGCGATCACTTTGCCAAGGCCACGCCGACAGAGGCAGCTGATGGCTTGATGAGCAAGGTTGGTCCAACGCCCAAGAAAGACGTGAACGGCGGAACAGCTACCAACGCCTCTTCGTTAAGTGATGAGCAAAACCGCCGCCTTAACATCGGTGCTGTCGCGGAACTACGCGAAGACGGGATCAAGCAAATCCAGCAAATGCAGTATTCACCCTACGGGACGTCCTTCATGCTTCTCAGTTCCGAAGATGGCCGCGCGCCTGACGCAAATACACTGATTTCCGCGGGCATTGGGTTTTGCTTTATGACCCAATTCGGGCGTTTTGTTTCTATGCTGAAGCTCGATCTCCCTGACTACCGCATCGTACAAGATACGCATTTTAGCCTAGGTGGTGCGAGCGGAGGCACGGGAAAAGCGGGCAGCGCGGATCCGATTGAAACGCATGTCTATCTGGAAACTTCTGAGAGCGACGAGAACGCGCAAGAGATGCTCGATATTTCAGAAAAGACCTGCTTCCTGCATGCGTTCTGCAAGACGGACCTCAAGACCAAACTAAAGATCAAACGCGTTTGATTCTCAGCCTGATGTCTCGCTTAAACAGCTGCGCGGCTCGCTTTTCTGCTTAGGTTCGACCAGATAAGGTAAGTCACAAGCAAAACGAGCGGCACGAAGATGAAGAACGCCAGCCAGCCGGTCCAAATGTAGGGCTTTGATATCTCATTGCTTTTGAGTGCAAACGCGCTCAAATTGAGCAAGTAGAACGACGTGTATAGCAATGCATAGCCAAAGGCCGCAACGCAAAGGTAGCGGCGGCGTTTCATCGATCAACGTGGTCTGCGCCAGCCCGTGCGCCACATCACAAAAAGCGTGATCATCATAATGAGGGTGGAGAATTCACCGCTGGGGTGTTGCAATTGGTTGATCGTTTTAGGATCGTCAGAGGAGTGTCCTACTACATCGGGATTGCAGGAACGCTTATGAGCGCCCAAAATGAATAGTGATGATCCCAAAGAAAACTGAGTGCAATCATGCTTGGTTCCTCATCTTTCCGGGTTGATCGTTTTGCAACAGTAACTTCGTAGCTACCTGCCGACCACGGCTTGCGGCAAGAACAATGCGATTTGCGGGAACACGATCAACAGTCCGATCATCGCTGCCATCGCGAACCAGAACGGCCAGATGCCGCGGAAGATCGTGCTCATTGGGACGTCTTGGGCGATGGATTTGACGATGAATACATTGATCCCAACGGGTGGGCTAATCATACCCATTTCGAGCACGATCACCACAATAATGCCGAACCAGATCAGATCCCATTCAAGTGCAACCGCGATGGGGATGACCACGGGGATGGTTAGTACGAGCATCGCCATGGCTTCTAGGAACATGCCAAGGAACATGTAGATCAGCACTACAATCAGCAGAATACCAATCTCGCCAATGGGCAGGGATGTCAGAATAACTACCAATTGCGCGGGTAGTTCTGTGAGCGACATGAAGGGGATAAACACAAATGCGCCAATGATAATCATAAAGATCGTGGCGGTAGCGTTCATCGTCTCCAAGATCACCTCTTTGGAGGCTTGCCAGTCTAGCGAGCGGCGCGAGAGAGCGACGATGAACGTGAGGAATGCGCCGACGGAAGAGGCTTCGACAGGGGTGAAAAAGCCTGTGTACATGCCGCCGATTGTGGCGAGCACAACAGCGAGGATCGGCAATGCACGCACCAGTGAGGAGAGCCGTTCGGAGCGGCCAAAACGTGCGCCCCGAGGGCCTGCTTCTGGATTGCGAATGACCGCGAAATAAATCGCGCCAATGAATAAGAGCGTCAGGATGAGGCCCGGAAAAACCCCTGCCATGAACAGCCGTCCAATGGATTGCTCGGTTAGGACCGCATAGATAATCATGCCACCGGATGGTGGGATCAAGAAGCCAAGCGTGCCGCCCGCTGCGACGGATCCTGTGGCAAGGTTGTCCGCGTATTTGTACTTCTTCATTTCGGGCAGCGCGACGCGCCCCATCGTCACCGCCGATGCCAGCGAAGATCCTGAGAGTGCCGCGAAACCAGCGCAGGCGACAATCGTGGCCGAAGCCAGCCCGCCGCGCAAATGCCCCATCCAGCGATAGGCGGCGGAGAACAGATCGTTCGACATGCCAGATACGCCCGCGAGATTGCCCATGAGCACGAACATCGGAATGACCAAGAGGTTGTAATTCGATGCTGCCTCGAACGTTTCTCCTGCGAGATTGGAATAGGCGATTTTGAGACCGCGCGCCCAAGTCTGATCCTCGGCCATGCCCACGGCCATGAACTTGTTTGCGTTCGCGATGATCGTGCCGATGAAGCCGACGCCAAGCATCGACAAGCCCACAGGCATGCGCAGGGCCAGCAGAACGAACAGCGAAAGCAGGCCCAAGATGCCCAAAAGCGTGAGGCTGATCATGACGGCTCATTTGCTAAGCTCAGCGGAGCGACCTTGCCCGAGCGCAAGATTTGCCAAATATCGAGCAGGAGAACGAGTGCGTAGATCGCAACGGACGCCGCTAGCAAGTAGTAAAAGGGCTCGTATGAGATCAAAAGCTGCTGCGTGGTCTCGCCAAACTTGCTTGCCGTGCCCCCTGCATGCCAAAGTCGCCAAGACATAAAGATAAGCAGACCAAACCCCATGAGTTTCACCACGATCATCGACCACTTGGCGAAGGCAACTGACATGCGTGCTTCCAAGACTTCGATCTCGATGTGCGCGCCTGTGCGTGCGCCAAAGGGGATCGACAGCGCGACGATGACCACAAGGCACAGGATCAAAAGGTCTTCCGCACCAGTGATCGGTGCGTTCAACGCTTTACGCATGATGAGCACGTTCCACACGGAAAACCCGGTCATAAAGATCAAGGTCCCGCCACCGCAAAGGAAAGCGATCCAAGTCAACACGCGATCCAATAGAGTGATCAGAGCAGGTTTTTCGCGCGTTTGGCTCATCATTACTCAAACTTCTGCAAAATCAGGGCACCACTTTAGAACGCCCTCTTTGAAGCTTTCCTTTTGCGCAAAGTCCTCCGCCCAGCGGGTCACATTGGGATAGGGTTCAAACGAGTATCCGCAGCCAAGAATTACGAAATGCAGGGGGATCCAGGAAATATCTGCGAGGCTGTATTCATCGCCCATGATCCACTTGCGCCCCTCAAGCGTTTTTTCGAGCTTGAAGAAACACGCATCCAGAATGGCCGTCGCCTTGTCGAGATCACTGGTGCTAAAACTTTTGTCGCCTTCGTGTTTTGCGTGAAAGTTTTTGAGTTCTTCGTTTTGTTGTAGAGCATTATATTTCGCCTGCTCTTCGGCTGTTTTTTTTATCTTCGGTGCCATCTTGGTCGCGTAGACATAAGGCTTGCAGGCCGGCACATGGATCGCAGCGGCAAGGTGGAGCCAACCCATCAGTTCCGCCTCATCGCCATGGCGCAAAGACGGTTCGGCATAGGTTTCATCGAGATAATCGATGATGTCGTTGGATTCGATATGAACCACACCATTGTCGATCAACGTTGGGACCAGACCATTGGGATTGATGCCGAAATAGTCGTCGGTGATGTTTTCTTTCTTCTTGAGATCAAGGTGATGACTTTCCCAGTCAAGACCTTTTTCGATCAATGTCATGCGCACACGCATGGAGCAATTGGAGATGCCACCGTGATAGAGGTGCAATCCCTCAAAGCCCTCGACGGATTTGTTGGTTGGAATGATGACAGCCATGGTAAAACGCCTTCCGATTTAGTAGAATAGCGTGCCCCGGAAACGTCTTCGACGGCACGCGAATTTGTAATTTATTGGTTCAGTGCGTCGTAGATCGTACGTGCATCTCTGATGCCACGAACCTCATAGTCTGCAAAGATCTCATCCAGTCCTGCGGCAACCGCTGCATCCATTTTTGCACGCTCTTCATCAGACACGACAACCCATTGGTAGTTCTTTTCGGTTGCTTCAGCGATCATCTTTTTAGAACGTTCGTCTGCACCATCAAATGATTTCGCCAGCTCGAGCGACATCGGCAAACCGGCAAGCTCGTCAATGATTGCGCGATGCTCATCCGACAGGCCCGTGTATCGCTCTTTGTTCATAACCGCGTAAGTCACGGCGAAGGTCGTCGGCACGTTCTCGACGATATAAGTGGAGACATCCCAGAAGTTCCAAGGCGGCGTAATGTTGTTATAAGAAGCGGTGGTCGCATCGATCGTCCCTGTGGACAGACCCGTGTACATCTCTGTCACAGGCATTTGCACAGGTACTGCGCCAAGCGCTTTGACGATAGGACTCGTCATTGCAGCAAAGGGCACAATCTTCGCGCCTTTGAGGCCGTCCATCGTGGAGACATCGCGCGTCGCGGCCAGCAAGTTGCCTGTCACTGTGCCGACAGCCAATACTTTCACATCCTCATATTCACTCGCGAGGTGGTCCTCAAATATGTTCCAAATCGCGCGCGTCGATTGATCTGCGTTCTCAGAGCTGCCGGGTAAGATAGCCAACATCGTCTTGGGGAAAAGTGCGGGTGTGTAAGCGGAGACGCCAAAAGTGATGTCGCCAACGCCCTCAACCGCGCGCTTATATTGCTGAACAGGACCTGCGCCGAGCTGACCGGCAGGGTAGAGCTTCATTGTCAAAGAACCGCCAGAGCGCTTGTCAATCTCTTCGGCGAACCACGTAAACATGCCCGTGTTGGTATGGTGCTGTGGTGGCAGGAACGTTGCGGCGCTTAATTCGTCACTGACGGCGGTTTGGGCTAAAAGCCCCAAAGTGGCAGATAGTGTAATGCCTAAGCTCATTTGATGAAGTTTCATTACGTTCTCCCAGTTTACTTAATTGCAAGAGGGGGCGGCACAGATTGGGATCCCAAAAATCAAATGAGCGCCTAATAAATGCGAAGTATTTCCCCTAATTTAACGAATTTGCACAATTTAGGATCCCATATCAAGAAAAATTTGCTGTTTTTATGGATTCAAGCGGCAGTAACCCTTGATTTTAGGATCCCAAAGCGCGTTTATGGATGAGAACTAAAGCTTAACGTCTCGCGTTTTTCATCTCATCCTCGCGACATTGCTAGAAAGGATCTCAGTCATGCATCCCGAACTCGTAGCGCACCCCGCTTATTTCGAAAAAGAAATCGTAAAGCTTGCAGATAATGTCTATCAAGCCTTCGGTTTTGCGGCATCCAACGTGTATATGATCATTGGCGACGATGGTTTGATCATCGTTGATACGTCGGAGACGACAGCGGCCGCAGAGAATATCTTGGCCGAGTTTCGCAAGATCACTGACCTTCCTATCAAGACGATTATCCTGACCCATTCACACCGCGATCATGTTTCTGGTGCGAGCGTATTTGCCGAAGGCGGAAGTCCTGAGATCCTTGCAAGTACGCGGTTTTCTGAGGATTCGCTCTTTGTGGCCTCCAATCATCCGCAGCCCGTCAAAGCCATGCAAGTACGTACCAAGCGGCAGTTTGGCATTGGTCTGTCTTACCCAGATGAAATTGTGGGTATCGGTGTCGGACCTGGCGCGCGACCGCTCAAAGGAATGGGGGCAGGTGCTTTACCACCGACACAAAGGATCGGTGACGAGGGCGCAAAGATCAACATCCACGGCATTGATCTAGAGCTGGTTCGCGCTCCGGGTGAGACGCCCGATCACATCGTCGTTTGGTATCCCGAGAAGAAAGTGTTGATCTGTGGCGATAACTTTTATCGCTCTTTCCCCAACCTCTACCCGCCACGCGGCACCGCGTATCGTGATTTCGATTCTTGGGCTGATACGATGGATTTGTTGATGGGGTTTGGACCGGAAGTGCTTGGGCCCGGTCACACAAAAGCGGTGTTTGGTGCGGGTAAAATCAAGAGCGATTTGACAGATTACCGTGATGCGATCCGCCATATTGTCGATGAAACCCGCAATGGAATGGACGAAGGTTTAACGATTGACGAATTGGCGCATAAAGTGAAGCTGCCAGACCACTTGGCCGAGAAACCGCACCTACGGGAATACTACGGCCGTGTTGATTTTTCCGTGCGCGCCTATTTTGTTGGCACGATGGGTTGGTTTGATGGCAATCCTACCTCGCTTGCGCCGCTCTCACCAAAGAACGAGGCCGTGCGCTTCATAGACATGGCAGGGGGAGGTGCGGCTGTCTTGGCATCTGCGCAAAAGGCGCTCAAAGACGGTGACTTTCAATGGGGGCTTCAGCTTGTAGATCGTTTGTTGAACGTGGGTTATGAGGTCGATGCTGCAAAAGCGTTGAAAGCGGAAACGCTCAGGGCACATGCAGTCAGTCAGATCAATTGTCCGACGCGACATTACTATATCCAATGTGCGAAAGAGATTGAGCAGGGTGACGTTTAACAAGCTAAAAGCAAACGACGGCGCTCAAGCAGCGCCGTCTTGCTTGGCTTTTTGGTGCTGTTCCTCAATCAGACCAATCTTCCAATAGCCAGAAATATAGGTGTCCTCGCGGGGCACCTTTTTCTCATTGCTCAGAAAATCACGCAAGGAACGAATGACGCCAGACTCGCCTGCGATACAGGTCTGCACCCGCCCCTCTGGCCACTCCATCGATTTGATGAAGGCTTCTGGGCGCGTTGAGGCTTGATGCGGGTCAGGATGAACCAGCCAATGCATTTCTATCCCCTCGGGTGCATCGATGTCCTGTTGATCTTGTGGCGCTGTGATTTCAAAGATCGCGATGCCCTTCGCATCCCTCGGCATCGCCTCTAGTGCGACCGCAGCCACGGGGATCGCCGATGGATCCGCCGCGACAAGGTACCAATCCGCGTCGAACTGCGTCAGCTTCGGCGTGCTCGGACCAGCGAAGCCCAGAAAATACCCAGCCTTGGCAGAACTGGCCCAACGTGACGCGGGACCTTCATCACCGTGGGCCACAAAATCGATGCTCAACTCTTTTGCCGACGCGTCAAACTTGCGCACCGTATAAGTTCGTCGAACAGGAGCAGGGCCGCTTGTCAGGCGTTCAATAAAATGCGCTTTGCTTTCATCAATTTCAGGGATCATCAGCTTGCAATTCCCGCCGTCACGATCTGCTGGAAAGCCGTCCAATTCTGGGCCTGCGAAAACGACGCGGATCATATTGGGCGTTAGATACCAAGCGTTTTTTACGGTTAAGACGCGCGGGGCTGGTCGTCCTGTCAGTTTGCGCGCAGCTTGCGTTACTTTTGAAGCCAAAGTCATATTCAATTCCTAAATCAAAATTGGTCAAGATCGTTTGCGATCGCAACTTTGCCAGAATACCGCCGCGAGATCCGCGCTGTGTAATCGGGCGCAGTTTCGGAGTTAATGCTGTCGAGTGGGATGTGAACTGCAACCACGTGCTCAACACCAGCGCGCTGGGCAAGTTCCCCTAATTGCTCAGGGCTCATATGGTGCGCGTGCAAATGCTCGCCCATCATTGCGATGCGCTCTGCGGTCATATGGGGGTTCTTTTCCATAAGTTGCGCGATGATTTGCTCGGCAACCATCATTTCCCCGACCAAAAGCTGCGCGTCCGTGGCCAATTCTTCGACCAAGCTGCAAGGACCTGTGTCGCCTGTGTAAACGATCGAGCGATCAGGTGCGTCAAAACGCAAAGAAAGTGATATGGGCCCTTCGGTCCCAAAGTTTTCCTCACTGCGGTAATGCGTGTTTTCGCAACATGAGATGCGAATGTCATCGATCTTGAAGCTGTCACCTGCATGGATTTCCTCAACCTTCACAAACTCACGCGGATGTGGAAGCGTTTGGCCTGAGACACCAAAGCCGATTGCACTAGGCACATCACAGGCCGACAAAAGGCCCTCGATGATCTGACGGGTGCCCACAGGGCCATAAACTGTGATCGGCTGTGTGCGTTGCAGCATCATATTGATGCCAAGGCAGGTGAATAGGGAGCCGATATGATCAAAATGGTGGTGCGACAAGATGATCTTGTGCACGCGGCGAAAATCAATGCCTGCGCGCATCAGTTGCTGCATCGTACCTTCACCGCAATCAATTAGGATTACACGCTCACCTCGCGTAATCGCATGTGCAGGCTGGGAGCGATGGAGCTTTGGGACAGGGCCCCCAGCTGTGCCTAAGGTGGTGAATGTGGTTGAAAGCGTCATTCTAAGCCTGCGCGGTTGGGAGCGGAACGCGATCTGCCGCTGCGATTTCCAGCTCTGCTAAACCTTCGAGCAAACGCGCTTTTACGTCTTGGTTTTCAGCATTGTCCCATAGGTTCACCATTTCACCAGGATCATTGGCGAGATCGAACAGCTCATTTTGGCATTTGCCGAGATAAATCGAGAGCCGCCAATTGCCTTGCACAATACTGTGGACACGCGGACGCGGGCCAAAAGCTTCTTGTGTACGTTGCGTTTCATATTGGATATGCGCCGCATTGCGCCCCGCGCCGCCCACAACTGGCAAAACGACGCCCTGCATGCCAAGCGATCTTTCGACCTTGGCGTGCTCCAGAATAGTGGTGCCGATATCATGCGTTTGCGCCAGATCATCTGTGCGGGTACCGCTGTCTGCTTTGGGATCCGCCCAGATGAAGGGCACATGGGTCAGGCTGTCATATTGTTCGGCCCCTTTGAACAAAAGCCGATGTTCCCCCAAGTGATCCCCATGATCAGACGTATAGATTTGCACGGTATTATCAGCGACGCCCGATTCGAAGGCAGCATTGCGCACGCGTCCGACCGCATCATCGATCATCGTGATCATCCCACAGGTCAGCGCGCGGGCTTCCTGTGCCTCTTGTTTGGAAACGGCCAGCGAATACCCGGCCATTTGGCCCAATGAGGGATCATTGGCGCGATCGCGTTCGGCGATTTTGACATACTCTGGTGGATCCCAATCATCACCCACATACGCGGCTGGCACGACCATATCTTCGGGCTTATACATGTCCCAATATTTACCGGGAGGGGTGAATGGATGATGCGGATCAGGGAAAGACACTACGAGCAGGAATGGCTTTGGATTGTCTTTGCGTGCTTCCAGCCACTCAGCCGCGCGATCAGCGATAAAACTTGTTGAGTAGTGTTCTTCAGGGACTTTGGTACGAATGGCTTGGGGGACGGTGTAGTCATGTGCTAATTGTATGTTGCGTCCGCGCTTTGCAAGCGCGTCTGGGGCGTTTTTCTTCACCCACTCTAAATGATCGCCACCCGTGTTAAAGCCATGGCGCATTACAGATGTGTATTCGTTAAAACCATAGAACGGCAGTGGCACTTTTGGGTCTGGCTTGTCCCAAAATTCTTGCCGCTCGTATTGATACGTCTCATTGTCGAGATCACAGCGAACGGCGATGGCAAGATCATCGGGCGGTGCTGCAAAGTCTTCCCTGTGCTCAGGCGGTTCGATTTGAATGTCCCAATCCGACACATTCTGTAGGTGGCTTTTTCCGATGAGACATGTGTCATATCCAGCAGCGGACAAAAGCTCCACGAACGTCACATTGTCATGGGACAATGGAATGCCAAGCGAACGTGTGCCATGGCTCGATGGCATTCGGCAAGTCATCAGGCTGGCGCGATTGGGCATGCAAACGGGCGAGGCGACGTAGAAGCGATCATGACTGACGCCCTCAGCGGCCATCGCATCAATGTTCGGCGTGCGCAGAACCGGATGACCGTTACAGCCCAAATGATCGTAACGCTGTTGATCTGTGATGAAGAGGATGTAGCTCGGGCGTTCAGTCATTTTACTTCCCCTGTCTACGCTGGCACCGCATCTTTGTTACGTAATGTGTGCCATCCGACAAGCGCGATGCCTATTGCTAAGGCGATCCCGTAGACCTCTATGGGACGGGCTAAGATCAATGCTGCGATTGCGAGGCGTGCAAAGATCTCAATCGGTTTCAGCGCTTTGCGATCAAACGCGGCAAGGGCGCTGGAAACGAGATAAAGCGCGACGGAGATGCGTAGCATCAAGAATACAAGCCAGCCGAAATTTGTTGTTCCGTCATAGCCTGCCAAGAACAGCCCGCTATTAGGATCAACTACAGCTTTGTCGATCAGCAAAAGCTCAGGGTAAAGCGCGAAGACGAAGGGGATCGTGAACATCACAATGCCAGAACGCACGGCGGAAAATCCGGTCTTCATCGGGTCTGCCTTGGTTATGCTGGCGGCGGCAAACGCGGCCAAAGCAACGGGTGGCGTGATCGCAGAGGCAACCGCGAAATAGAAGATGAACATATGCGCGGTGAAGGTCGCAAGACCCAAGCCCACAAGCATTGGCCCCATCAACAACGCCACATTGATATAGGCGGGGACGGCAGGCATGCCCATGCCAAGAAGGACTGCCAGCAGCATTGTCAGGAACAATGCGAATAGCTGGAAACCAGCGGACGTTGCGGAGACATCGAAAGAATTTAGGAAGCCGAGCACGTCAACAGCCACGAACTTTGCGAGGCCTGTGAAGTTCAAGCACACGTCGATCACGGTGACGGCCATAAACATCAAGAAGAGTGTGGAGATGGTCACGCCCGCTTGGGAAAGACCGTCAAGAATTTTCGCTGGCTTGGCGCGGAATTCTTTATCGAGGAACATGAGGATCAGCAATAAAATTACAGACCACCAACCTGCCGCACTCGCATCGCCAGCAGCGTTCTGGAACAGCTCGATGATCCAGGGCAGGGATATGATGTCGCATGTGCCATTGCTTTGATCCACAACAGCGCCAAGCATTATGGAGTACCAGCTACAGCCGATCGCGTCCTTGGGTGTCAGAAGGAGGATCAAAACGAGCAACACTGGCCCAAAGATCTGCATCAAGTGCAAGCGATCTTCGCCAGTGAGTTTCATGTCTTCGGTTAACTCGCCGACTGCCTCGATATTTTGCTTTCGCGCTTGGAAGATCACTGAAAGGAACAGGCAGAAGAAATAGAAGAACGCGGGTAAGGCCGCCGCGATAATGATCTCGCGGTATGGCACACCGGTCAGCGCAGCCATGATGAAGGCCGCGACACCCATGATCGGTGGCATGATCGCGCCACCTGATGAGGCGGCAGCTTCGACGCCCCCTGCGAAGACCTTGGAAAAGCCACGCTTGAGCATCATCGGGATCGTCAGGACACCGGTTGAGAGCACGTTCACAACAGGGCCGCCTGTAATCGTGCCAAACATTGCTGATGATACGATAGCAGCGTGCGCTGGACCGCCGCGCAGATTACGGGTTGCCGCAAAGGCGAGTTTGATCAGCGATTGACCACCCGCGCATTTGCCGAAAAGTGCGCCCAAGATGACATAAGGAAAGACGAGGATCAGGAGCACGTTGATAAAGCGACCGAGCAGGCCAGAGGATTGATTGATTAAGGCGTCCTGAAAAAAGCCAAGGCTGGACCCGAGGGTTCGGGCCTTTTCGCTGCTAAGGATCGTCACGAGATACTTATTCTGGCCTTCTGCACCGAAGAAATACCAGTTGAGAATCGTCAAGAATGTGTAAGCGGCGATCAGGATCGAAACCAAGACCAGCGGTAAGCCCCACACTTTGATGTTATAGCCAAGGAATACAACGACCGAGGCGAATATGATTAAGATGAGCCACTTACCAGTCGTCGTCGCACATCCGGGATCATCGGCAGAGTCCGGGGCAGGGAGGCCGTAAAGTTCTGCGAAATCGATTTCCGCCTGCAAAGCTTTTGCAACGAGGCGTTCGCGGTCCCCTGTGAAGACATCGATCAAGCAAACGGCTTCGATTTCAATCAAATAGGTCAAAGAAATAGCGGCAGCGGCGATCACAAGCGCTGCATCCATGCAGAAACCAAAGCGGCGCATATTAGCGCTTTTGTTACTCCAGCTGTGCCACATGGAATGTTTCAGCGCGACGATCAACATCATCCAAAAGAAGGTGATCGGGAACAGCCATTCGGTTGGGAAACGGCGAATTTTGAAAAGCTCGTTCCCCGTCAGATCTTTCCACAAATTGTCCCAACCCGGAATGGAGGGGGTCACGTTGACGAGACCCAAAAGTACCAGAAGTAGCGCAAGAAAATAAACCAAGCGCTCTACAAGTGTAGACTTTTCAATAGGTTGTATGGCGGGGGAGGAAATTTGATCTGACATAAGTTTTTGCCGTTTTTTAGAGGTGGGGGGCGACAGAAAAAAAGAGGGCGTACCAAAGCCGCCCTCTTAAGTGATATGGACTAAGTATTAAGGCTTAGCGCAATCAGGCAGCATGTGACCCGCTTCTTCCCATGCGCGCACGGCACCTGGGTGGAACTTCACGATGTTCGCGCCGCACAGACCGTTGGCCTTCTCAGACACATCGCCAAAGTTCAACGTTGCCATGAAAGGTGCCATCGCTTTGATCTTGTCCAAGTTGTCGATGTGGGTCTTGGTCAGCTGATACGCGAGCTCTTCGTCCATGCTTTTGTTCACGAGATCGCCGCCCGGAACCGCTTTGCCGCGGAACATGTCGTCTTCAGAGACAACCGTCCAACCGTCACCCATTGCTGTTTTGATCTGCGCAAGTGGTACAACGAAAGGCGTGGAACCCGGCTTGTTCAGGAACTTTTGCGTGGCGGGCGCTTCGAAGGTCTCCTTTGGCATCGAATACATCGTCATTGCACCCGCCGCAGAGGCCTGCGTCACACGTGGGCCAGGGAACATCGCGGGAATGACTGCTGCGTCCACAGTGCCGTCGATAATCGCGGAAGGCATCTGGCTCCAGTTCACTGTGACCGTGTCATAGTCGTCCTCGGACTTGAGGCCCGTGAAAAGTTGAATCAAGCTGCGAGAGTTCAACGCCGCCGTACCACGGGGTGGGCCGTTCAGAACCTTCATGCCTTTTAGATCATCCCAGCCAGAAACGCCTTTGGCATCATAGGCATACATGGTGAAGATCGAGAAAGTGTAGGGATAAAGCATCGCGATGCTGTTGCCGAGTTCCTTGGCCTTGTCTTTCTCTAGGTTAGAGTAGGGACCAGCCGCCTTCGCCATCAAGAACGGCAAAATGAACGGGCCGCTTGCGAGGTCGATTTTACCTTCAGCCAAGGCCATCACGTATTTTGTACCGGTCTGTCCATCTTTCATCTGGATATTGGCGATGCCTGCAGCGGATGCGTTTTCGACCAGCGATGTCGCGGATAGAGCGCCGGCTGTTCCAGCGCCTGCGGCGTTGGATGTCAAGTTGACCTGCGCGAAACCCGCGTTTGCGCTAAGTGCGAATGTTACGGCAACTGCCGCCTTGGTAATCGTTCTGAGCATAATGTCCTCCCTAAGCTCTTCATGTTGTGCAGGGGGCCTGTTGCTCCCTCTGCGCGTGCAATCTTTGAACGGCAAAGTAAGGGGCAGTTTTCTACCTCTCTCACTTCCGATCGCAACTTGAACTGCAAGAATTTAGAATCGCAATTCAGTTTGTGTCCGGTCTTCTGGATCCCATTACAATCTTTCGGGATCCTTAAGTCAAGAATTTACCGATATTTTTGCCCCCTTCGTGCAAATATTTGTAATTTGGGATCCCAAACGAATGGAGAGCGCGCAAATACTGGGCTCTTAAACCCGATTGCATCGATTGCACATTAAAAGCCAAATGCTGTCCCAAATCAGAGATGCGCGCGATCCATCTGGAAAAAACACGAGATCGTTCGAGAATTTGCCTGTCAATGTACCGCATCAGACTTCAATCAAACCGCCTCGCACTGCCGAAAGAAAGTCGAGATGCTCTTCGTCCACCTCGAACGCATCCTAGGTTTGGTTAGGCTCCTATTACGCGGCCCATACGGCGTCCAAGATGAATTTACCTTCGCAGAAATCGCTTACAACCTTCGGAAACTCGCCAAGCTCAAGCCGGTGGTGCCCGCCATCGGCTAAAATCGTAGTCGACATACAGACGGCCAAGTAAAATCATCCGATAACCCACTTCGAGAGGCTGGGATTAACGAATTTTTCAACACAATTAGCTCTAAATCACCAATGCTGCGTGATGTATCGATGTCCACTTTAGCAACAGAACACCCAATGGTGTTCTCTCTCCGCACGACGCGCTGGGAGCTGCAAACCTTATCACATTGAAAAGCCAATCTCGTGTTTTTGGGCTCTTTGTTTAAGCTTGCGTATTGGAATTTTAGATTTGAGGAATTTTGCACGGCTGAGTAAAATGTCATGTCATGTCATGTCATGTCAGGCTCGAGGATCTAGGCCGCCCTATTTTGGGCAAATCTCAAAGTTGGATTGGCCGTCAGTCGTTTTGCGACAAGCGGCAATCAAAGCTTCTCTGCATTGGCAATTACGACATCCGCTAGGACTTTTTACATTTTTTTAACTAGCTTTCTTATTCTGATTAAGATGCCTTTGCTTTGGCGGTTTCAGCGTCACGTAGTATCCGACGATTTATCTTGCCAGAAGAGGTCATCTGAAAACTATCGACAAATTCTAACTCGCGTGGGGCTTTGTAGCCGGCTAGGCGCTTTTTGACATGGTTTTGTAGGTCTTGAGCCAGAGCGTCGCCACCCACATATCCGGATCGGGTACTAATAATCGCTTTGACGATGGCGCCGCGATCTGCATCCGGTTTCGCAATAACAGCGACCTCAGCGACAGCGGGGTGCGCAAGCAAACACTCCTCAACTTCCGCAGGGCCGATTCGAAACCCTGATGATTTGATAAGATCGTCAGAGCGGCCCTTGTACCAGAAGTACCCATCACCGTCTCGAACGGCCAGATCATGGGTTCGCCAATAGTTGCCGAGTTTCATATCTTTGGTTTTTTCGGCGTTGTTGAAATATCCCAGAAAACGTGTGGGCGAGGCGTGCGGTGTGACGACTTCGCCAGGTTCACCGTCAGCGACCTGTTTTCCGTCGCCATCGACTAGCAAAACCTCATGTCCGGGATAGGCGCGCCCCATGGAACCGGGCCGGCGCGCGAACAGGGCTGCGCAATTGCCGATCAGGTGATTGACTTCGGTCATGCCGTAGAACTCGTTACACACGACGCCCAGCTTCTCCTCGGACCACGCAAGTGTTTTGGCGGCGAGCGCTTCGCCTCCTGTGCAGATGATCCTGAGTGACAAATCATACTGGCGGCGCGGGTCGGGGTGTTGCGCAAGGCGCTTGATCGCTGTCGGGGCTAGAAAGGTGTGAGTGACATTGTGGCGGCTCATAAAGCCATAGGCATACTCTGCCGTAAAGCGTTCGAGCGACGTCGCGACGGGGCGCCCGGCCATCCATGCCGGAAACAGCATGTCGAGCAATCCACCCACCCATGCCCAGTCAGAGGGCGACCAATAGACCGCGTCGAGATCATCAAGGTCGAGGTTGAAGAACAGATTGATAGATGGCGTGTAGGCCGCAAGGATTCGGTGGCCATGCATGATACCTTTGGGTTTGCCAGTTGAGCCAGAAGTATACATTAAAAGCGCCGGATCATCAGCGCCGCCGAGCTCTGACGTAAAGTCAGAGGGAGGGTTTGTCATGGCCGCGCCTAGATCAAGCTCATCCGCACCTGGGTCGCGCATCATTACGTGGTGCAGGTGGGGGAAATGCTCGTTGCGCAACGGCGCCCATGCATCGCTGCTGGTCAGGATAACGCGAGCTTGGCAATCGTTGAGGGCGTGGATCAAGGTATCTGGCCCATAGAGCTGTGATAAGGTCACGGCGATGCCACCGATCTTGGCGATTGCCATATGTCCTATCCCTGTATCGGGATGCTGTCCGGTATGAAGCGCGATCGGGTCGCCTTTGCCATAGCCCATTCGGCGTAGTTCTGCTGCAAGGCTGGAGGCGGCTGTGTCAACATCCGCAAAGCTTAGTGTTGTGACGCTGCCATCCTCTACTTCAAAGATCATCGCAGGTTTGTCGCGATCGTCTGGGCCTAGAAAACGACCCACAGTCGCAGTGTAAATGTTGTAATCGGCGGGCCATTTGATTTGGTATTTTCCTGATGCGTCTTGCTTCAGATGCAAATCAGCCAGCACGTCAGGGGAAAGGGATTGCAGATAGTCACTCATGTCTCAGGCTCCACTATGAGGGTCGGGATCGGAGGCTCATCTGTACTTGTGGTAAGGACGCATCGGGTAGCACCTATTGGAAGTGCCTCGATGCATGCGATGCAAGCGCTGTTTGCACCGTCAAAGCGCACCATGGCGATGTCCCCATCTGTGCCTTTGGTGCGAAACAGCACATCAGCGTGCCCGTCCAGTTTGCGCCATCCGTCAGAGTGTTGTCGGCAGGTTGGGCAGAATCGCAGGGGCGGAAACTGTGCCTCGTTACAAGCCGAGCAGAGAGAGGCCACTGCCTTGCCCACGCGCAAGCCCTCTAGCCACGGCGCGAGCCATCCAGCACTCAGGGAGTAGTCTAGGCTTACTTGCCGTTTCATGCTGATGCTCCTGCGCGAAGGGTCGTGACTGCGCAGGATGTGCCGATACCGCCGTGGGTATCCGCCAGCGCGTGACCCAATGGGCGCTCTGGCTGCAAGCCTTTGTGATACCGGCCCTCAAGCATCAAAGCACAGCTCGCAGTTTGAGCGACGCCAGTGGCACCAACAGGCGCGCCTTGTCCAATCAATCCACCTGACAGATTGACCGGACAACGTCCGCTTTGTGCGAAGTCGCCGCTGCGCAACGCATTAAGGGGATTATCGGACAGACCAAGGGCGGCAATGGCCTGCACTTCGGCACCTGCATAGGCGTCATATACTTCAGCCACTGCGATGTCTGACGCGGATATCTCCGCCATCGCCATCGCACGTTTTGCGGCGAGGGATTTGGCCTCAAAGTGTCCGGGATTTTTACGATGGCCCAGTCCAGGCAAATCAGATGCAGAGCCAATCCCGTTTATTTCAGGCGCAGTTTTGCGGCGCGCATCTGGGGCCGCTTGAGCACTGGAGAGGATCAATGCCGCTGCTCCGTCGCTGAGCGGAGAGCAATGAAGCCGACAATAGGGCGAGGCGATCATCGGAGAAGCCGTAAATTCGCCGACCTCATGATGTCGTGGCAAATGTGCATTCGGATTCAACATGGCATTGCCACGGTTTTTCATCGTTACGGCATCGAGATCGGCGCTTGTTCCACCGTGCTGCGCAGCAAAAGCCTGCCAAGACAGCGCGTAAAGACTGGTTGAGGTGACACCCGACAAACCATCCGTCCAGAAATCAAAAGAATACCCGTAGAGTTCGCGAATGCTGTCGCCGGCCAAGGCACTGGCAGAGGGATCGACGCCCAAAACCGCCACATGACGCGCACGGCCTGATAGGATCCGTTCGACCCCTGCATGGACCGCCACTTGCCCGGTTGCGCCGCCGCCCTCAACGCGCAGCGTCTGCACGCCGGTAAGGCCAAGGTCTTGCACTAGAACAGATGCGGGATTGAGCTGGAGGGTGAAGAAGTCACTTTCTGACGCCACGATCAAGGCATCAATATCGCAACGCCCGATTCCGGACATGGCGAGGGCCGCATCAAATGCATCGCCCGCCCAATCGCGAAACGATGTGCCGTCTTTGCGCCTGTTGAACGGCGTTTGCGCTGCTCCGATAACAAGGACCACAGTGTCCCTCCCTCTTTGGGGAGAGATTGACTCAGTTAATTTGTTCCTACAAGTCTGTTATATCATATTGGAGGCGCTTCATCATGTCTCTTGCTGCGGGCAGGGTACATTCAGGGCTGACTATCTTAGGGTGTTTTGGCGCAGGAAGCCTATATGGGTGGTCCGGCTACATGCCTGCAGTGCGCGCGCAATTCGCAGTGAGTAATGCATTGGCGTCCATGGTGTTTTCGCTGGCTTTAGTCAGTTTTACAGTCGGGGTGTTGCTGGGGCCATATTTTCTGAAGCGCATGTCGTCGCGCTACCGGTTGGCGTTGCTCGCAGTGCTGGCGGTTCTAGCTCTGAGCGGCGCAGGGGCAAGCGCAGGGTTTGGGACCTTTGTTGCATCTTACGGAGTATGCTTCGGCCTCATCTGCGGTGCGCTTTACAATCACGCCCTTGCAACAGCCAGTTTTACGGCTTCGGCGACTTTGCTGATACCGATCAGCGTCGCGTCCTTTGGGCTGGGTGGTGCAGTGTTTGGTCCGGTCCAGTTCTGGTTGAATACATCAGGTTGGTCTTTGTGGTCGCATGCGCCCGTTTTGGTTTGTTTTGTCTTTGTCGCGCTGCTCGCATTTTTTGCGGGATCGTCTTTCACGTCCGAAACAGTCGAACAAACACCCGCGAAACGGATGATCTTGCCCGACAAAACGATTGTCGTTCTTGGGGTTATCTTCGCTGCAGGCTCGTCCTCTGGTTTGATTGTTATTGGTTTTGCCTCGCAGATCTTGCCGCGTGGGGCAGATGGTTTGGGATTGACCAGCCTTGCGATCTTTTTGTCGGCCATTGGAAATACGCTTGGGCGGCTGTCGTCTGCTTTGAGCGCTGGCTGGTTTGGACCAGCGCGCGCGATTGCAGGAGCTATGGTGGCGACGTTGATCACGCTTGGAAGTTTGATTTTCGCCGCGACGCCAATCTTGGTTGTAGGATTGCTATTCTTTGTGGCCTTTGGGTACGGACAGCTTGCCGCGTCAATGCCGCTCTTGGTGAAATCACAGGTTGAAGCGTCCACATTTTCCGCGTCATTTGGATGGGTGTTTGTTGGCTGGGGCGTCGCAGGGTTGATCGGACCATGGAGTGCTGGCTGGCTCATGGATAGTACTGGTACGTTAAAGGCCTCTCTACTGATTTGCATTGTTCTCGCTGCGTTAAGCTTTTGGCTCGTGCTGGGATTTTCCAAAACTGACAGACCGCAAGAGGATAGTTGACAGGTTTAATTTGTTACTACTAATATGAACTAACATCACCTTTCGGGAGGCGCTGCAATGAAGTTCGGAATTCACGCAGGGCTTTGGATGAAGGCCTGGACCGACGATCCTGCACCCATTTTCAAAACAGCGGCTGACATTGGATTTGACGGTGTAGAAGTGTCTCTTTTGGGGATCGGTTTGGATCGCGCAGAAGAAATTCGCGCGCAAGCCGTTGGGTGCGGGCTAGAGCTGACCTGCTCAACCGGACTTGGGCCCGACGCGGATCCGACCTCGGATGATCCGGCAGTGCGCGACAATGCTGTGGCAGTCTTGAGCGAAGCTATTCAAGTGACGGCGCGACTGGGATCAAAAGGTCTGGCCGGTGTGGTCGCGGCCCCGTGGGGGGTGTTTGACCCCGTGAACAAACGTGCGCGTGCGGCCCGTTCTGCCGAGACTTTGGCACTGTTGGATAGCATCCTAGATGCTGAAGGAGTGAGCTTAGGTATCGAGGCATTGAATCGCTTTGAAAGCGATTTAACGTCAACCGCCGCTGAAACATGTGCCATCGCACGCGCGTGCGGGTCTGATCATATCGGCGTGCTCCTCGATAGTTTTCATATGAACATCGAAGAAAAAGACCCGCCGGCGGCCTTGCGCGCAGCGGGCGATAAGCTCGTTCATTACCATGTGTCCGATAATGATCGTGGGCGGCCTGGGTCTGGGCGGTATGATTTTGCAGCCGACGCGCGGGCGTTGGCAGAGATTGGCTATGATAAATGGGTCGTTGCTGAGATGTTCGTTATGGCGGGCCATGCCTCTAGTCGAGATTTGAACATCTGGCGGGACATCGAGCTGGATCCTACAGATGCAGCAGTCAAAACACTGGCCTATCTCAAAGAGGTGTTCGCCAATGTCGGCTAGGCCTTTCTTTGCGGCACTCAAGACCCGTTTCGCGGGTGAAGCCGTGCAGTTAAACGCATTGGATGCAGCCATTGGCGACGGCGATCACGGGGCGACAATGTTGCGCGGGTTGAGCAAGGCGGAGGCTGCGGCAAGTGGCCAGCAAGCAAAAGCGTTTATGCGGGCCTCGGGCGGCGCATCGGGCACTTTGTTTGGTCTAATATTACTGGAGATTGAGGCGCATCTTGAAACGGGTGCTTCGCTGAATAAAGGGCTCACGCGCGCGTGCGAGCGGATTTGTGATTTGGGCGAAGTCGCGCTGGGTGACAAAAGCATGGTGGATGCCCTAAGTCCTGCGACTGCAGTGCTGGGTTCGGGCGATCTGGATGCTGCGATCCATGCTGCGAAAACGGGGCGCGACGCCACGAAAGATCTCTCTGCGCGTCGAGGCCGTGCGCAATATGTCGAAAATGGTGGGCGGGATCATCTTGATCCTGGTGCCGTGTCTGTGGTGCATTTTCTTGAAGTGTTGCGCGAGGTGACCCCGTGAAAAAGCTCTTTAATAGTGCTGAAACGATGGTCGAAGACATGCTTGATGGTTTTGTCAGTGCGTTCGGGCAAGTGCAACGTGGCAGCAGTGATCCCCGCGTGATCAAACGTGCCACCCATGTCAAAGATGCGGACGAAAAAGTCACGCTTCTAATCGGGAATGGTTCTGGTCACGAACCGATTGCAATGGGGTTTGTGGGGCAGGGGCTGTTGGACGCTAACATTGTGGGCGATGTTTTCGCGGCCCCGTCGGCTGATCTGATCCTCGATGGGCTTAGCGAAATGACCGGCAAGGCAGGATCGATCCTTCTGATATCCCAGCACTCTGGTGACATGATCAACGGGCGGGCGGCTGCGATGATGGCCGCTGATCTTGGGCTGAAAACTGTACCCTTGCCGATGTATGATGACATCTCAGCCGCCCCGCCCGAGCGCAAACAAGACCGGCGCGGCGCGCCAGGGACTATGTTTCTGTACAAAATTCTCGGAGCTGGAGCAGAAGAAGGTCGCTCATTGGAAGATCTCGTAACTCTCGGAGAGACTGTGCGCGAGCGTTTGGTCACGCTGGCCGCTGCTGTGACACCGCCGGTGTCACCGTTAACGGGACAGAAAATGTTCAGCTTGCCGGAGGATGAGATTTTCCTCGGCATGGGCGTGCACGGTGAACCGGGTGTGGGCCGTGCTAAAGTGGGGCCGGTGCATGCTCTCGTGGCGCAGATGGTTGAAAAACTCTTGGCAGATCGCCCCATGGCGACAGGGTCACGGGCCTGCGTTATTATCAACGGCATGGGTGGCACTACTTTGATGGAGTTGCTCACGATCTGGGAGGAAACGCGCAAGGCATTGGCGGCACAAGGCGTCACAGCAATAGCGCCGATGATTGGCAGCTACGTGACAACGCAAGAAATGGGTGGTTTTTCGATCTCATTTCTTGAACCAACGCCGGACCTGTTGTCCCTTTGGTGCGCACCGTCGGACACGCCGTACTTTCCGGCAATACAATTGGAGGGTTCATGATTTTTTCAGAAGGTCCAGTATTCGGGGTTGCGGTTGATCAAGGCAGCGGGCTTGAAGCGGTATTGCGGGATGGGCGCGGCGCACAGGCGCAAGGCGATGATCTTTTCACCTTCAAACGCATCGTGGTGGAAACGCTTAGCCCATACGCCTCTACAGTGCTGGTGGACGCGGCATTGGGGCGCGAGCTGTTGCCGTCATACGCTGCAAGCTGCACCAAAATGCTGGCGTATGAAGCGGATGTTTATCACATCGCGGATGAAGACCGGATCACCAAACTACCCGAAAACCTGAAGGTCGCAGACTATTCTGACCTAGGTGTGCCGATCTCGAAATTCTTTCTTTATTACGGTCCTAATGATCCGACTGAGTTGAACCGACGCAAGGCGGATTTAGTAGCGCAGGTGGGCGCGGAGTGCCGCGCGCATGGGGTGACGTTTCTTTTTGAGCCAATTGTCTATGACCGTGCGCTTCTTGATGGCACGTCGGCAGAGTATGCCTTGGCCAAGCCCGAATTGGTGCGCGCAGCTACTGCGCGTTTTGCCGATCCCATATTCAATATCGATTTTCTAAAAGTCGAAATCCCGGTCAGCCTTGCACATATCGGCACCACGATGTCCCAAGAACAGGCAAAGACCGCATTTGCAAATGCCGCTGAAGCGGCCGGAGATATCCCGCTATTGTATCTCAGCGCCGGTGTAACGTTCGAGCAGTTCCGCGACGCGTTGAAAATGTCGCGTGATGCAGGAGTGAGTGCCAAAGGGTTCATGTGCGGTCGCGCGATCTGGAGTGACGCCATTGGAATCTTCTGTGCCGAAGGCCCAGTGGCCATGGAGCGTTGGATGAAGGCAACCGGTCGGGACCGTTTGGCGCAATTGAAAGATGCCATATCATGAGCATGGCGCCCAAATATCAGGTGGTGCATGACAAGATATTGCAGCGTTTGCATAGTGGTCAATATGCGATTGGAATGCGCTTGCCTACTGAGGGCGATCTGTCTCAGGCCTTTGATGTCAGCCGCGTAACAGTGCGCAAAGCACTGGAAATGCTGGTTCGTGCGGGTTTTCTAACGTCGCGCCAAGGCAGCGGATATAGTGTTGCAACCCTGTCGCCACCCGCATCGACCTGTCTGGTTAGCTTTACCGATAAGGTCTTGATTGAGGGCCGTGTGCCGGGGGCGAAATTGCTACGGGTTGAAACGCCTGCCATGGACATTCCTGCAGAGATCGCAGCTCTCTTCGGCGACCCGCTTGCGATGGTGGAACGCCTGCGCACTGTAGATGGCGAGCCTCGAATGCTGACCCAGACATGGATCCCGCTGCGCCTTGTGCCACAGATCGGTGCGCATCATTTCCCTGAGACGGGACAAAACCAGTCCATCCTACGCATTCTTCGGCAGGACTTTAGCCTGGAATGGACCACTGCGTGCGAAACGCTTGATAGCTTGCTTGCGACTGCGCGTGTCTCGGGCGTGTTGGATGTGCTTGAAAACGCTCCTATTCTGTCTCAGGCCTGCACAGCCTTTGACAGCGATGGCAATGCGGTCTTTTTTGATCAGGTTTTTCGCGAAGGCCCAATCAGCTTTGACCTAGCCGGGCCAGCCCCACGGCAGATCGCATAATATGAAACAGGAACCACATATGCCGCTGACTATTGGCCTGATCAAAGCCTCGCTTCCAAGCTATTTCCCTCAAAAGCACGGTGTGTTTGAAGCTTGCGAGAGTTGGCTGAAAGAGCTGGCAGAGGCGCACGGTGCGCGCGTTGTGGTGGCGGAGGCTATCCCGATGAACGCCGCAGACGTACGTGAGGCCGTGCACGAAGTTCAGGCGCAAGGCGCTGATTTTCTAATGTTGCTGCATGGTGGGTTTTCGATGGGGGATGTGGCGCGCGAGGTGGCGCGCACGTACTTACCGATGGGGGTCTGGGCCACGCCAGAACCAACGCTCGTTGATGATATTCAGCTTAACAATTTTGTCTCGCTTAACATGACAATGTCCATTGCGCGGGGCGTGCGTGATCTGTCAGCCGATCCGCTTCAGTGGTATTTGGGTGCACCGGGCGACGCGGACCTGACACAAAGGATGGGTCAGACCATCCGTGCACTGTCGGCCAAAAAGGCGCTGGACGGGGCCAAGATTGGTGTCATCGGTGGCTTGGCGATGACCTTTTACAACATGGAGGTATCCACCGATACGCTGATGCGACAGTTGGGCGTTTGGTGCGATCATATCGACATGCATCATATGACGGACCTCATGGCGGCGCAGTCGGAGGCTGATGTGGCAACCGAACTGGCGGCGATGGCCAAGGCTGCAGAGGTGCGCGGCGTATCAGATAAACAAATGGCACTGAGCGCGCGCGCGTCTCTCGCGATGCGCGCGATTGCGGCAGATGGTGGGTATGATGCGCTCGCGGTGTCGGATTGGCCTGCGCTGCAAGAAAACCCTGGGATGCATCCCGGCGCCGCTTTCAGCTGGCTGGAAGAAAATGATGGGCTGCCTGTTGCCTCTGAGGGGGACATTCTTGGAGCAGTTACGCAATTGGTAGCGAAATCGTTAACGGGCAAGGTGGGGTGTCTCTTGGACATGACTTCGCCTGATTTTGAGCGCGACCAGATCTTGATGTGGCATGGCGGCGGCGGACCGCTTTACATGGCAAAGGACGACGTCGCTTGGATCAATCATCCAATGATTGGTCGCGGAACTGACGCTGGCTCGATCTATGGCGCAATTGCGGATTATGAATTTGCCCACGGCGATTGCACGGTCATCCGGGTTTCGCGCCATGGAACCGCTCGTTTTGCGGTTGAAGGGTACGTGGCTGAGGGACCTGCGATAGGCTTCACGGGTTGCCGGGGATGGATCGGTGGGTTTTCTAGTGCGGACGGGGCGTGTTCAGCGCGAGATGTGGTGACGTCAGTGATGGAGCACGGCTTGGAACATCATTTCATCTTGGTGCCGGGCCAACACCGTGCTGTCTTTGAAGAATTCGCCCAATGGTGCGGGATGGAGGCAATGGTCGTGATCCCTGCCCATAATGGCTTGCCCACGGGAGCTGCCCGATGACCGCTGTGCAGCTCAAAGGTGTTCGAAAGGACTTTGGCAATTTCACGGCCATTTCGAATATCGATCTGGATATCAAATCGGGTGAGTTGGTTGCGCTGTTGGGCCCCTCGGGCTGCGGCAAAACGACGACCTTGCGGATGATTGCAGGGCTGGAAGTGCCTTCTGCCGGCCAAATTTGCTTTGATGGCGAGGATGTTTCCGAAGTCGCCGTCCAAAAGCGCAATGTAGGTATGGTGTTTCAACGCTACGCGTTATTTCCGCATATGACTGTTGAGAAGAACGTCATGTTCGGATTAAAAGTGCGCGGTATAGACAAGGCGGACATTGATAAACGTCTGACAGAGATCCTTGACGTGGTGCAGTTGCAGGACTTTCGTCATCGCTTTCCTGCGCAGCTTTCGGGCGGTCAAATGCAGCGGGTGGCGATCGCGCGCACGCTGATCACAAACCCGTCGGTTCTTATGATGGACGAACCGTTGGCGAACCTCGATACCAAGCTGCGTGGAGAGATGCGGCGATTTATTCGCGAGTTGCAGCAACGCCTAGGGATTACAACAATATTTGTGACACACGACCAGATTGAAGCAATGGAGCTGGCGGATCGGGTGGCCGTAATTTTTGATGGTAACCTCGCGCAATATGACGCGCCGGATGCCTTGTATAAACGTCCCAATAGCATCGAAATTGCCGATTTCATGGGGGCCACAAACGTCTTTGAGGCCTCGATTTCTGGCAAGACGGCGACCGCGGTCTTTGGTGCGTTAACGCTGCAAGATACTGTGCCTGATGGCCAAGCCCAGCTAATGTTGCGAGGCGAGGCGATTGATCTACACTTGGATGAGATCACGGATGAGCCGAATATTCTTCAAGGCAAAATCACCGCCCGTGAATTCTTTGGCGCGAACATCACCTATTCAGTCGAGTGCGGTGGAGAAACGATTCAAGTCATCGAACAGTCGCGCCGCATGGTGGAAATTGACCAGCCCGTTTGGCTGACCATCCCGCCTGAACGCATCTGGATTATTCAAGACAACCCGTAATCAAGAACGACCAAATCAGAGGAGGAAGATACGATGAGAAAGACACTACTAAGCCTGTCGGTGATCGGCAGCCTGATGGCAGGGACTGCGCTTGCGCAAGACGCGACCGCATTCCGTGATGGATTTGTTGCAGGAGACGTCAGTTGGGAGGACGTTCAAACACGCGCCAAAGAAGAAGGTGAGATCAACCTTTATTATTGGGGCGGTAGCGACAAGATCAACATTTGGATGGACAGCGTTGCAGTGCCAGCCTTGGCCGCTGAAGGGGTTAAACTGAACCCTGTGCGGATCACCGGCACCAAAGATGCAGTTGATCTAGTGCTGGCTGAAAAAGGCGCTGGAAAAGGTCTCGGCGAGGGCAGTGTTGATGCAATCTGGGTCAACGGCGAAAACTTCGCAACGCTCAAGCGGCAGGATGCCCTGCTGGGAGCCTTTGCGGACAAACTACCAAATTCTGTTAACATCGAATGGAACCCGGAGGACCCGCGCGCCTTGCTCAATTTGCGTGACTTTGGCGTAGAGACCAACGCGTCAGAGATGCCTTGGTCCGGCCAGCAGTACGTCTGCGCAGTGAATACAGCCCGTGTGTCTGGGGATGCTCCGAGCACATTTGACGGGATGATGAGCTATCTGGAAGCCAATCCGGGCAAATTTACCTACGTAAAGCCGCCGCATTTCATCGGCAACACTTTTGTGCAAGCAGCAATGTATGCTCATAACCCTGATGGCAATGGAGCGGTGCCGTTCCAAGCCTCAATTGGTGAGATGGGCGCTGCAGAACTGGCGCGGCTAATCACGCCGGGCTTTGAATACCTTAAAGCGCTCGAGCCACACCTACTGGGCGCAGGGGGCACGGCGCGCTATCCTGAAGACCCAAAAGCGTTGGATGGGTTGTTTTTGAACGGCGAGATCGACTTTTCTTGCCAATTTGGGCTATACGGCGTCGCGACCGGTCTGCGCGATGGCACCTATCCTGAGGGTGCTGAGCAGTTCGTCTTTCCTGAAGGCAACATGATCAAAAACAAGAATTATCTTGTGATCCCGGGCAATGCGCCAAATCCAGCCGCGGCGATGGTCATGGCGAACTACATGGCGTCCGTAGACAGCCAAGCCACCAAGCTAGAGATAGCTGGTATGCCTCCTGGCATCGATCCATGGCGGTTGAGCGCTGAGGATTCCGCAAAGCTCGATGCGGCCTCCCCTGGTCTCGTGGGCGTGACGCAGGCGGATCTGGATGCAAACACAGCGCCAGATACAAACGCGACGCTGGTGGATGTGATCGAGGCGACTTGGCTTGAATACATTGAGCGCGATAGCTCTGAGAGCATCGAAGCGATCGTGGCAAATGCGGTTGCCAACCTGAAGTAAAACGCAACGAGGCTCCGGCGAAGTGTCGGGGCCTCATTTCAAAAAGGATAAGACGTGCCCGAAACCAAAGAACTTGCCCGTCATCGGCGCGAACGTATCTGGATGTGGATCCAGCTCATGCCTGTGATGACGGTCTTGGTTGTACTCTTTGGTGGCGCGTTGGTACTGGGCGTAGCTCAGAGCTTGGGCTTTGCGCCTTGGTTCGGAGTGAACACTTTTCCCGACTTCTCTTATTTTGCGGCCCTTTGGGGGGATGTGTTTTTTTGGAAATCGCTCGGACTGACGCTCTATTATGCGATTGTGGCGACATTGCTATCACTGGTCTTTGGTATCTTGCTGGCGCTGGCGCTGGTGCGGACCTTTCCGTCAAAGACTCTCTATAAATACCTCTACAAGCTGCCGCTAATGATCCCTTATACTGTCGGCATCGCTCTTGCGGTGATCATGCTTGGCAATGGAGGCATGTTATCCCGGCTCATGGCCTTTACGGGGTTTATCGATGATCCCAGCCAATTCCCGCAGATCCTGAAAACCCATATGGGTTGGGGCATTATCGCGGTCTATGTCTGGAAGCAGACGCCGTTTGTAGCGCTGACGATCTATGCCGTTCTGCTCGGGGTGGGCCGCGAAACCGAAGAGGCCGCTGCGATCCTTGGGGCTAACAAGCGGCAGATTTTCTTTCAAGTGACGTTGCCGCAAATTTTACCGGGGATCATTTCTTCCACGCTGATCATCTTTGCCTTTAACATTGGCGCATTCGAGGCACCGTTTATTCTGGGCGGCGGCTTTCCTGATACGCTGCCAGTGGTGGCATGGCGCTATTTCAACGACGCCGACTACACATTACAATTGCAGGGCATGGCAACGGTTGTGTCTATCGCCTTGGTGGCAGGCGTGATCCTCTATAGCTACCTCGCGTTCTATCGCCGCTACGAGCGACGGATTGGGCGGAACTGATGGCGCGTAAAACCTCCTCCGTAGCTCTGAATGAACGTCTGGGCCCGTATCAAAAGCTATATCTGCTGTTAGTCGCAGGCTTCATCCTAGGCCCGTTCATTCCTCTAATTATCCAAAGTTTCGCCTTTCGCTGGGCATGGCCAGACCTGCTGCCTGGTACATGGTGGCTTGAGCAGCGAGAAAAATCTATCCTGCCGCTGGCCTGGGACTATGTGATCTCGCCCTATAGCCAAGTGTGGGAGGCGACACTGAATACGATCTACATCGGCTGTGTCGTCACGGTGATCTGCCTGATCATTTGCTTGCCTGCAGCGCGCGTGCTGGCGCGCGAAAGATTTAAGGGCAAACCGGCGTTTGAGTTTTTCCTCTCCATGCCGCTGATCGTGCCTGAGGCCGCCATCGGCATCGCGCTGTTGATGATATTTATCCATATTGGGCTCGCGGGCAGTTATACGGGCATCATTATTGTGCATTTGATCCCTACCATCCCGTACATGATCCGCATGCTTACAGCGGTCTATCAGGGCTTGGGCCGCGATTTTGAAGAGCAAGCCATGATCCTTGGCGCAAGCCGGTGGCAGATATTGCGCTTGGTCACGCTGCCCATGTTGTTGCCCGGCGTGGTGGCGGGGGCGCTGTTTACGTTTCTGGTCTCGACCAACATTTTCTTGCTGACCTTTTTTATGGGACAGGGAAAAATCGTGACCTTGCCGACGCTGCTGTTCTCGAAAATCTCGGGTGGAACTCTCGATGCATCAGCTGCGGGGATCACGCTGGTGGTGACAGTGCCAGGTATCATCCTGCTACTGATCACGGAACGGTTCATCAAAGAAGAGGCCTTTGGTAAAGGCTTTGGTAATTAAAGAGGTGTTGACATGACCACGTTGAAAGAAGCCGTAGCACGGTTCACCCCATTGGATCCGGAACTGATGGCTCGGCGATTAGGGCGGCCCGGTCCAATGCCACGTGTTATCATCGACACCGACACGGCCAACGAGATTGATGATCAATATGCGGTTGCTTGGGCCTTGCTCTCGCAAGACCGGATGAAGCTGGAGGGTGTGACTGCCGCGCCGTTTTCCTTCTTGCATCACCGCGATGGGCTTTATGACGCGGTAGCGGCACTGCAAAAGGGTGGGGGCAGTGATCATGACAGCAAGTTTGTCGGCCCCTTTGCGGGTTGGGCCAAGCGGTTGATGGCAGATGGACGCACGGCGGATGACATCGAGTTTGTGACGCCTGATGTGGGTGAGGAACGCTCGTACGAGGAAATCCTGCGGGTATTTGATGCCTGTGATGTTCCCCACGTGGGCAAGGTATTTCGCGGCTCGCCCGCGCATTTGCCGAGCTATGACAAGCCGGTAGAATCCGAGGCCGCGCAATTCATCATTAATCAATGCCGCAACCGTGAAGATGGCCCCGTCTACGTACTGGCCATGGGCGCGCTGCCGAATATTGGCTCCGCCTTGCTGATGGCTCCGGACATTATCGATAATATGGTGGTGGTCTGGACCTCTGGTTTCCCGAGCTACTCGCCGTTTTGTAATGAACCTTCGCTGAACCTTGTACAGGATCGGCTGTCGTCACGTTTGATCTATGAATGTGGCGTGCCGCATGTCTATTTGCCAGGGTATCACGTGGGCGCGCAGCTGACGATTTCGCTGCCCGAAATGGAGCAGTTCGTGAAGGGGCGTGGGGCGATTGGTGACTACCTCTGGCACCTCTACACAAACAATCCGCTGCATAAGAAATACGCGATTTCTCAGCCGGACACAAAGACTTGGGTGATCTGGGATATCATCAACGTCGCATGGATGCTGGACGCTTCTTATGTGCCGACTCACCTAACGACTTCGCCACATTTGGACGAGGCGCTGTATTGGCAAAAAGATGCTTCGCGCCATGCGATGTTGGAGGCGTATGATGTGGCCCGCGACGCAATCTTTGAAGATTTTTATCGCACTTTGAAAACAGCACCTTGAACGCGCGGTTCACCGCGCCGCGCGAGCGATCTCAAGGGCGACTTCTAAAACTGCCCTTTTGGATTTGAAATTTTCTCGACTGTAGAGGTTGCTTGATCACCTTCGAACGCAACCGGTACAGCGTGCCTGCCAGTTTTGCGAACCGCCCTATCAGTCTTCGTGTTTACCAAGAGCGGTTGGTCATTGTCGCTGAAGGTCAAACTGTCTGCGAACATGAACGGATCATCGATCGGTCCCTCCGCAAGCCTCGCAAAGCTATCTATGATTGGCGCCATTATATGGCGGCCATCCAACGCAAACCGGGGGCCCTGCGCAATGGTACGCCGTTTACAGAGATGCCTGACCCCTTCCGTCGACTATAGGATCACATGTTGCGCAAAGAAGGCGGAGATCATGATCTTCTTGGGACATTGCTTGGCAATGCACTGGCGGGCGGTGATCACGACCGACCACAGCTTCAGTGAGTGTGGGCGCAGGTCTTCGGACCCTCTCACACATGCGAGCATGTGTCGTCAGGCAATGGACGCAATGATGACAACTGCATTACTCGACCGTCACACACATAGCTGCCACATCCTTGAAACCAGCAACGACAGCTACCTACTCAAGGCCAGCTCAGAGGCCTCAGCAAAAACCACAAAGGAGGCAACCACATTGACCAAAGCATAGCTACCGATACGCAACTAAGAGCGGGTCAAATCTAGAGAACAATACCGGGTCAGTTCTCAATGACGTTCAATACCCTGAAAACCTCAAGGTTACCTAGATGGAGTTTTGCCAACTCATCTTCGTCTTTCTCCATACGCGTTACAGTCACAACTTTTGCACCAGACGTTAACAGCGATTGGGTCGGTCTTTGTCCCGTCCATGTTTCGGCACCAATGACATATGCCAGTCTGCCGCTATGATCAGTCAATGCAGATAAGTAAAGTGAGCGAGTGTTGCTTGGTTTTCATTTGATCATCTTGATTGATCCGTCTTTTAATTTCGTGGGGCGACAGGTGGGTTAGAGTTTATTTATAGATGTCAGGCAAAAGCGTTGTGGAAATTGCAGGCACGTAGGCAATGAAGAGGACCACAATAAACATGCACAAAACGAACGGAACAGCACGAACCGCAATTTTGAGGATCGACTCTCCGGTAATGCCTGCGACAACGAACAAGTTAAGTCCTAATGGCGGGGTAATAAATCCAACACCCAACGCCGTGATCATCATGATGCAGAACTGGATTTCATTCATGCCGATGTTGTCCGCTAATGGCTTGAGGATCGGTGCAAGGATTACGATGTTAGGTGTTGTCTCCATGACGCAGCCTGCGGCAATTAAGATGCCGATCATTAACAGGATCAGGATCCACGGCTCGTTTGTGAGGCCTGTAATCGAGGTCACAAACCCCTGAGGGACACCCATGATCGCCAGGGCTTCGGCAAGAGGGACAGAGAAGGCTATGATCGGGAGGATCACGCCGTTTACTTTGGCGGAACTCACCAGCATCGCAGGAAAGTCCGCGAAGCTTAGCGTGCGCAGGATGAAACCCATGAGGATTGTGACGACGACTGCTGTTGCGCCTGCTTCGGTTGGGGTCAAGCGACCGGAGAAGATGCCGTAAAAGATGATGCCCGGCACGATGAACGCGTACCAACCGGATTTTAACGCTTTGCCAACACCGACCATCCATTCGCTAAACGACATCATTCCGCCGCCCTCGTAGTCGTGAATACGGTTCATTATGAGGTTGGTGATCAAAATCGCAAGGAGGATCGCAAGACCGGGAATGAGGGCTGCCAAGAAAAGCGTGGACGCCGATATACCTAGCACAAGGCCGATGATGATGTAGGCGATAGAAGGCGGAATCAGAATGCCTGTACAGGCACCCGCGGCGACTAGCGCACAGGCGTAAGGACGGGGGTATCCGCTTTCAACCAAACGTGCGATCGTCATACGCCCAACCGCCGCCGCACCTGCCGCGTCGGAGCCGGAAATAGCGGCGAACATGCCACAGACAAGGACGGTCGCAGAGCCGAACCCACCTTTGGTAAAGCAGGTTAATGCTTCGGCTACGTCAAGGAATTTACGGCTGAGACCCGTGCGCACCAACACGTCACCCGTGAGAATAAACAACGGAACGGCGGTCAAAGCGAAAGCATCAATGCCAGTGAACAACCGCTCCCCAACAAGGCTCAGTGGCAGATCACCCGACATTACCAGCATCAAGATCGCAGAGCTGCCGATCGCGGCCCAGACAGGAACGGCGACGGCGATTAAGGCGACGAACATCATCACTGGGATATAGAAATCCCAGCCAAGTTCGACCGTTTGGCTCATTGTATTCCAAAGCATCGTGCGCGCCCTTTATTCGAATAGTGTGTCGCCTTCGTAGACGGGGGTGCCGTCGCGAAGGGATTTGAAGTCGCGGGCGAAAGACTGAAGCAGCCGCCAGATCATAAGGCCAAAGCCAAGCGGGACCGAGAAGAGGAACCAGACCTTGGAGACGCGCAGACCGTCAGTGACTGAGCCGAATTTGTAAGAGACGTGCAGCGTCTCCCATGACCAATAAAGCGCAATGATGGCGACGACGAACATCACCAGATCGCCAAAGATATAAAGCAGCGCTTTCAGGGGGGGTGAAAGGTAGTGCATAACCACATCGATGCGGATGTGCGCGCGCTCTTTGACAGCGGCGGCAGCACCAACCCAAGCAAGGTAAATAAATGAAAAGCGCACGATTTCTTCGCCCCAAATTGAGGAATATGCGAAAATCTCGCGCCTTAGAACTTCGATGGCCATGGTAATCACGAGCATCACGTAAAACACGAGCAGCAACCAGCGCTCAGCGTTTTGATCAACGTTTCTTAGGAAATTCATCTGGGAGTCCGCCTAAAAGATGCGGGCCTTTTGCTGTCTTAAGTCGCTCAAGGCCCGCTAGGATTAAAAGGCAAGCGCATGTAGGGGCACGCGCCCACCAAACACTTAGGCGTCGTGGACGTAGTATTTGCCTTGCGTGCCAGCCGCCTCTTCCATCTTCGCAAAGTTGTCCATGGAACCTGCAAGGTCTTTCTTGAAGCTGTCCCACTCTGCCAACTGATAGCCACCCGCTGCTTTCCACTCATTCAGCTGATCATCGCTGAGGCTGTGGAATTCAACGCCGGACTTCGCCAGCTCTGCCATCGCGTATGCACGTGCGGATGGCACCTTGGAGAGGTTTTGGTGCGCCGTCATCTCTGAGCCCCACATGATGCCTTCCTGAATGTCGGCAGGCATGGAGTTGAACCACTCAAGGTTACATGAGTAAACCTGTGAATCTGGCACTGCTTGCGTGAAGGTCACGTGGGACAGGATATCCTTGAAACCAAATACATAAAGTGCGCCGACAGATGGGTCGAGCGCGTCTGCCACACCCTGCTTGATCGCGGAAGGTGTTTCACCCCAAGCCACTGGCGTCGGGTTTGCGCCAACCATACGGTAATACTGCTGAAGCATCTTGGAACCCGGTACGCGGAACTTAACCCCGTCGAGATCGGATGGGGACAGAACTGCGCCTGCACCGCCTTTACGAACTGCAACAACGCGTGGGTCGATATTGACGTAGAATAATGCTTTAAAGCCGTTCTCTTCTACTTTTGGCTCGACATTGCCTTTCCAGAAATCAGAGTTCACCAAGTTTGTGAAACGTTGGTTGGAACCACACAGGTATGGCATGTTGATCAGATCAACTGTGGACGCAAAAGGTGCGAAATTGGACAGGGAGTGCTGCGCGGCTTGGATCGTGCCACCCTGGACCGCCTGAACAAGTGCGCCACCTGCACCAAGCTGGCCGCCGGGTGCGAGCTTGACGTAGACTTTGCCGTTTGTTGCGTTCTGAATGTTCTCTTTCAGATCGAGCTGCATTATCGGATAGCTGCGCGATGCACCAAGGACGTACGCAGTTGCGATTGTCATCGTGTGCTCTGCTGCTTTTTCGCGATCACGCTCTTCATTCGCGGTTTGCGCGGCTGCCTCTGTGGACCAAAGCGTGCCAGCTGCACCAGCAACCAAAGCCGCTGTAAAGCCGCCCGCTGCGGACAGTTTCAGAAAATTTCTGCGCTCGGCAGATTTAACCATTTTGGTATCGTCGTTCATTATTGTCTCTCCCAGTAGAATGTTCAGCTGTCGTTTTGGTTCTTTCGAGCAGCTTCTTTTTGTAAAATTGCGACGACGAATAAAACCGAAGCCGCGAGCAGGACCAGCATTTCTCCCACATCACCAAAGTAGACCTGATCCCAAAACGCGCCCGCAGCTACATTCGAAAAGTAGACAAGAAAAACGAGCAGTGATGCGTACAGAAACATGGCGATCCTCACGAGTGCTGATTGAACCGGCATGAAAGCGCTTTCAGTGAGTCGATGCAAGCGCTTTCATTAAAAATGTCTCGAGCTTAGAATTTGACTGTTTTTGCTGAGGTTTCAATCTATGATATCTACCGAACCAATAGAAAGCCGCTTTTGATGACGTCTCACCAAATAGTTCCCACATTGGACGATGTTGCAAGAACCGCTGGCGTGTCACCCGCCACGGTCTCAAGGTCACTGAACACGCCCGCACTGGTTTCTAAAGATACGCTCCAGCGGGTAAAGGCAGCGGTTTCGGATTTGGGTTATACACCCAACTTCGGAGCGCGGTTTATGGTTGCCAAGCGGACGATGACGATTGGCGCAATAATCCCGACTATGGAGAACGCAATTTTTGCGAAAGGCATTCAAGCCTTTCAAGAACGGTTACACAGTCTTGGGTACACCTTGCTTATTTCTAGCAGCTCCTATGATCCTGAGATTGAAGCTGAGCAGGTCCGCGCCCTCATTAGTCGTGGTGCGGATGGCATCCTTCTGATCGGGTATTGGCGCGAAGAAAAAATCTACGAGCTTCTAAAGCAGCGCAATATTCCCTTTCTGCTGGCTTGGGCATTCGCTGCGAATAACGCCTTGCCGGCGATTGGTTTTGATAATCGTGCGTCGATGTACCAGCTCTGTGATCGCGTGCTTGCGATGGGCCATCGAAAAGTCGCTGTGATTTCTGGCATCACCGAAGGCAACGATCGAGCAACAAACAGATTGAAAGGCATTACTGAGCGGCTCAAAGTTGAGGGGATTGATCTGGCTTCAGTGCCGATCATTGAAACGCCCTATGGCATTGACAACGGTGCCGATGCTTTTGAGCGTCTTATGAAATTGTCAGATCGTCCAAGTCTAGTGATGTGTGGCAACGACGTGCTTGCTGTTGGCGCGATGCAACGTGCTCAAGAAATGGGAATTGAGGTACCTATCGATATTTCGATTACTGGCTTTGACGGGATCGAGCTGGCGCGTGTCGTCAGGCCGAAATTGACGACCGTGCGTGTGCCACATTCTGAAATGGGCGGTCTTGCTGCGGAAGAACTTGTACGAATGGTTGAAAGCGGTGAAGTGGGACGTTCGCAAGAGCTCGCAAGTGAAATCGTTGTCGAAAATTCAGTTGCATCGCTTGGCTGAAATCAAAATTTTGTTAGCGGCAATTTCGACCGTGTTTGAATACGCCCATCATCGAATATTGTGGTTGCAACGAAACTCTAGTTAGACAGACCGTACTGCGACATGGCAAAAAATGCTGGAAGTTCGGTTTGGGCCGAGTGCGTTGCCAGCTTGCGTCACTTAGCACAAAGCAGTGCGCTCGCTTGTCAAACCCAAAAGCGCGATGTTAGCCTTAATTACCTAACCGGGCAGCGGGGTGTCTCTGGGACCCGCCCGACGTCGTACAGTGACGCGTGAAATCCCCGCGAAACCGGCCACCAATCATAGTGGTTATTTCGAAAAATGTAGGTCGCGCGCTGCAGCTTAAAAAGGGACTTTTCAGATGAAAAACATAGGCGTCATTGGAATCGGAGATATGGGTAGCGGGTTGGCCAAGAACCTAATCAAGAATGGGTATCTCGTCACCGGCGTCGACCTTCAGCCGGATCGCATGCAGTCGTTCGTTGACATGGGTGGATTGGCTGCGTCCAATCCTGCGGAGGTTGGCAGGGCAACAACAGCCGTTTTTGTTATGGTCATGACAGGAGACGAGGCGAAAGAAATCATCCTTGGCCAAGACGGATTGGTATCGCATTTGCCTATGGGCGCTGCGGTGATCTTGAGTGCAACAATTAAGCCCCGCGAAGCACGCGAAATCGGAGCGGCTATGCAGGGCTCAGGCATTCACCTAATCGATACGCCGGTTTCGGGCGGTTATCCAGGTGCACAGGATGGCAGCCTAACAATGATGGCCGCAGCATCTAATGAGGTATTAGACGCTTTCTGTCCTGTGCTGGAGGCTGTTTCGAGCAACATTCACCGTGTCGGCACTAGTCCGGGCGATGGACAAACAGTCAAGGCCTGCCTTCAATCTCTCATCGGTGCTCAGTTCTCAGCAACCTTCGAAGCAGCCGCACTCGCGGCCAAGGCCGGGGTTTCAGGGCAGGTTTTGCTAGATGTTTTCTCAACTTCATCTGCGGGATGCGGGGTGGTCAACAATGCTCTGGAAAAGATCATCGACCGCCAATTTGAAGGCACGGGTAGCCATATCAACACCATGCACAAGGATCTTACGATCTCGATGGGGTTGGGCGAAGAGCTGGGCGTGCCGCTTCATACCGCTGCCTCGGCGATGCAGATATTTCACGCCGGGCGAACTAAATATCCCAATGGAGACAACTGGGTCTGTACCCGTGTTATCGAGAAAATCGTCGGTGCAGAACTACACCGCAAAGGCAAGTCATGAAACTTGGAGTGATCTGTGATGGCATTAGTCGTGACCTGAGCCATGCAATTGATGTCATGGATGAATTTGATCTGGAATATGCGGAACTGCAGTTTGTTGGCGACGCAGAGGTTGGTGATCATACGGCGACCGAGGTAGGGGAAATCAACCGGCTATTACGAGATCGCGGCAAGCCAGTGTCTTGCCTGTCACGCCATATCTTCGCGGGGATGACATCGGCGAATGTTCCGGGAGATGTGCTACACATCATGCACATGGACGCGCTTCGGCGGGTAATTGAGATGGCACATGTTGTAGGGTCACCGCTGGTGCGGATCATGACGCCGAAAAAGGAACAGATTTTGTGGGGCTCTCATGGGGCGGAAAGATGGAACGTGGCACATGGGGCTTGGGACGCGATGTTGCCATTGATCGCACCGGCGATTGATGTCGCACGGGATGCTGGGGTGATGTTAGTTGTTGAGACTGGCAATGGGACAATGGTGAATTCGAATTATTCTGCGCGACGCTTGATTGACGAGTTGGATGCAAAGGACATTTTGAAAGTTTTATGGGACCCTGCGAATAATTGTTGGTGCCATGAACTCGCGTATCCAGATGGGTATAATCAGGTCAAGGATGGTTATCTCGGACACATCCACATCAAGGACGTGCTGGTCGACACGCCGCGGGCTTTTTTGACAATTAAGCAGATGGGAGAGGGACAGCTGGGATCGCTGTTCAAGCCTATGGCTGAGGCTTTGAGAGCGGATAAATATGAAGAGGTGATTTCGTTTGAGAGCGTTTATCATTCCGGAGACGGAGATTTTGAGGCTGGATTTCGACAATGCATTCAGATGTTTAAAGAGCTGTTTGGATAGGGATCTGAGGCGCGGCTAATACCATCCACTGTGCTATTTGGGGCTGCGCAGGCAGCCATGGCCCCATATCAACAATATTCCGAAGGTGCTATGGTACAGTGTTCATCGTTGATACCCTTAGAGATTGAAACAAAGCAGTGAGAGCCAAAACTTCCGCTTCATCAAGCGTATCCACGATTTTTGAGTAGTCAGCCAAAGAATGCGTAATTCGGTCAATCTTGACACAACAATCTGATCAACACGCCCAGCTGCGATGTCTTGCAGCAAGCGCCGAAGGGTAGGGCGCTCTAAGGATCCACCTGACAAGCACCATCGTCATAGTCCTCAGGCAGTAGCACCCAGCCTTCATGCTTTTGGCTGGCGATGTAAGCGGCGCAGACCTCGCGCTGCGCATCCAGCGAATTGAACTCTTGCTTCAGCCCGTCTTTTGAAGATTTACGGGTGTAGATTGCGCAGCGTAGCTTCTTCATTGCGAAGACCTGACCAGGACGCACCCGTGATGTGCTTTGTGATGGCAGACAAAGACTTCCAAACTTTACCATCAAGTTCAAACCCGCCTTCAGCCACATGCACCTGATAGGTCCGCCCGTTTCACTCACGCACGAGATGCGCGCCAGAGTTCAGGCTCGGTGCAATCGCTGACTTAGGATCTGCGTCTTGAGCAAATTGGCTCAGGGCCCGTATTGTGATCCTTTGGGAAGTTTTGTTTATAAGTCGGCGCAAGTAGCTTTCCGAGCTTTGCTATCCCCCTAGAAATTTTCGAAGATTTGCGCGAATGCGTCATGTCGCACTTCTCGTCTTTCATGAATTTTTCTAAAAGCCTTCTGACCTAAGTAAAGTCTGTTCTCTACGCAATGCGGGATGCTTTGACTGCTTTAAAACTCGTATGTGCTTTGGCACTACTTTGAAGCATTAAACACAAACAAGGCTTCACCATTTATCTTATACGCGTTAATCAAATTCGCGGCGCGTGCGCTGGTTAACCATTTCTCCAATATATCAGAGGCGTCTGCGTTCACATGGGGGTGTTGATCAGGGTTAATCGGTAGGTAGGCATATTGATTGAAAAGCTCTGCATCACCCGAAAAAAGTAGTTTCAAATCTGACTTGTTGCCGAAGTTTAGCCAGCTCGCTCGATCTGTTAGGATGTAAGCATTCAGGGCAGATGCGATATTCAGGCTCGCTCCCATGCCTGAACCTACCGCCTTATACCACGCACCAAAAGCCTCTGTATCTAGCGCCGCTAATTGCCAAAGCTCACGTTCTTTCTTGTGAGTGCCACTGTCATCGCCGCGACTGACGAATAGGGCTTGCGAGGTGAAGATATGACTTAAGACCTCCGGGATGCCTGCCGCTTTGGTAATGCCCGCAGGATCGGACCTTGGGCCAATAAAGACAAAATCGTTGTACATGATCTCACGTCGATAGGGGGCAAAACCTTCAGCAACGAATGTATCTTCGTCAGCGCGCGAATGGACAAGAATTGCATCGACATCACCTGCACGACCAAGCCGCAACGCTTGGCCTGTGCCCACAACGAGCAACTGCACCTCAAGCCCAGTTTCTTCCAATAAAGCTGGCAAAAGAACGTCAGACAGCCCAGAATTGTGAAAGCTGGTTGTGACAGCAAGTTTCATGCTCTCGCTGTGGGCAGAGGTGCTGATAAGACAGAGAAAAAAAGCAAGGGTGCGGATCATTCGACTATGTCTCCTTTGAAAAAGGCTTTTGCTTCTGGGCTTTTAGGCGCGTTGAATATGTCTTGCGCTAAGTCCGTCTCGTGTATCTGGCCATTCAACAAAAATACAATATCGCTCGCAAGGCGGCGCGCTTGGCCGAGGTTATGGGTGGTCATGATCACACTCGTACCTGCTGCGCTTACCTCTCGTAGCACGGTTTCAATCTCGCGCGTGGAGCGTCCATCAAGATTGGCACAAGGCTCATCCAAGAACAGCACTTTCGGCTTGCGGATTAAGGCGCGCGCAAGGGCGAGCTTTTGCTTTTCGCCACCAGATAAGCGTGGTGCCGGATGATCCAGTACACTCATTAGGCCCAGGCGATGCGCCCATTCGACGACTTTCAATTCTGTTTCGTGCTTTTTACAAGCAAGAAGCTCAAGAGGATAGGCAAGGTTCTGACGTACAGTACGGCGTAGCATGATTGGTTTTTGAAAAACGAATGCCTGCTCCTGATGTGCTGTGTGATCACGCGACGTCCACGTGACCGTGCCACTTGAGAGCCGTTCCACCCCATGCAGAACATTCAACAGCGTGGTTTTGCCCGCGCCATTAGGTCCAAGTACGATGGTAAAGCCCCCGCTTTCCAAACTATGCGTGATAGGCCCCAGAATAGTTTTGCCACGGCGTTTAACGCTTACGTCGTTCAATGACGCAATTGGGGCCAGTTTTACCATGTGCCATGCCTCTCCGTACGTGAAAGGGCATGAATGGCGAAGTTCACCAACAGCGCCAAAGCGATCAAAACAAAGCCTAGTCCAAGGGCCAGCGCAAAGTCACCTTTACCTGTTTCCAGCGCGATTGCCGTCGTCAAAACACGCGTTGTGTTATCGATATTACCGCCAACAATCATGATAGCACCTACTTCGCCAATCGCGCGCCCAAAGCCAGCAAGAGCACCTGTCAAAAGCGCGCGCCGCCCGTCCCAGATCAGCGTCATCACGCGTTGGCGATTGCTGGTGTTCAGCGATATCAGCAAGTCATGATATTCAGCCCAAAGTTCGCGCATGGCTTGCTGGGTGATCGAAGCGATCAAAGGCGTGATGATGATGACCTGTGCGATGATCATCGCGGTGGGCGTGAACAACAATCCGAGCACACCAAAAGGACCAGAGCGCGACAAAAGAAGATAGACAATCAAGCCAACGACAACAGGAGGTAGACCCATCAACGCATTCAGAGTTGCAATCGTTGCACGTCGAAACCTAAATCTACGAATGGCGAGCCACGTCCCAAAGGGCAATGCAAGAACCGAGGCAATAACAAGTGCGCTTAGGCTGACTTGGAGTGAGCGCAGGGTAATCTCCACCAGATCGCCATCAAGCGTCACGATCAAATGAAAAGCGGCAAGTATTCCAGCCCAGATCTCGTTCATTGTAAAATCTGTCCTGCTTTGGCGGATGCGTTAGTTATCGAGGCGAACCGCAGAACCAGCCGCGCGTTCTTGACTGGAAAAACCAGACGCACCGAGGATCAGGTTCGAACCGATCGCAATCACAACAATCGCACCAAAGGAGACAAGCATTGCTTTCATATCAGTCCTCTTTCTGCGCCGTTTGGGCGCGTAAATAGTCTATCAGATCGTCGCGATCTTTTTGTTTTACGATCCGTTGCATCGGCATCTTGGTGCCCGGAATGTAGTGGTCTGGTCCAAGGTCGAACAAAGCATCTATTGTCTCGGCTGACCAGACAATTTCAGCCCCGTCAAGTGAGTTGGAATAGGTGTAATCGGTGATCTTGCCAGCGCGGCGCCCAAACAGCCCGTACAAGCTTGGCCCAGCTTTGCGCGCACTGCCTTGCGTCAGCGTGTGACAGATGGAGCATTTGCGTTTGAACTGTCGCTCACCATTTGCAAGCGTCTCGGGTTTTTCAAGAAAACTACGTTGTGTGCCCGCCATCGGTTCGTGCTCGTGCATTGTCGTAAGGGGCCAAGAATAAGCGATATCTTCAATACCTCCCGCGAGAAGGCTTTGACCGTTTTGTGAAAAAGTCAGCGCCCAAATTGGCCCCGTGCGAGAGGCTTGGAAATCATGGGTGATGCGCATGCGGTTCGTGTCGATTACCATGATATAGCCTTGCCCATCGCCCGCTGCGAGATGACCAGCGTTTGGATCGTACGCCATTGCTAAGATTGGGCGGCGCTCTAGTGTGAAGTCCGCGATTTGCGTGCGTGTTTTGAGATCGATGATCCGTGTGCCGCCATCGGTTGCGCCATATGCGAGCCATCCTTCTGCGTCGTTGATGACCAATTCGTTTACGCCAAAACCATGTTTAACAATAACAGTGGAGATCGGCCTAGCGTCCTTGTAACGCCACGCGCGGATGGTGCCGTCTACAGAGGCAGAATAAAGCGTTTCGGCGTCATGCGAGAAAGCGACAGCATTTACGCCTGCCTTATGCCCGGTGAGCCGTTTCTCATTAGAGGGGGGGGCATGATCGGATATTTCGGTTAGACCAATCGTCGCGTCCCAAGACGCTGTGGCGATCACCTTGCCGCCTGGCGCGCGCGCAATATCCACGATCTTCGCTGTATGTGTCGCGATCTTAGTCCCTTCACCAGATATCAGCGACCAAAGCCAGAGAGTATTGTCATCCCCTGCTGAGGCTAACCAATCTTTTGATAAGAACTGCACTGTGTTAACCGCCGCGCGATGTCCTTCAAGCCACTTTGCACGCCGCGCCTCCCAAAGACCTACCGAGTTGTCAAAACTCGCCGTTGCTACTTGTCCACTTGGTGATACGGCGATGTCCATGATCGGCCCGCCGTGACCTTTTAGCGTGAAGAAATCTTGCGCAGCCAAAGGCGTCGCAGCAAAGCACGCTATGACTAGCGCGCCCCACATCTATTCAGCAGGGGTTGCCGCCTTAGGGGCTTCCTTTTGCTCGGCTTCGACTTCTTCGACCCAGATTGAGTGATGCTCGCGCGCCCATTGCTCTTCAACTTCGCCCGAAGTCATGGCATCTGCGGCACCTTCCATCCCAACAGTTCCGATGTAGATATGGGCGAAGATAATCGCCATTAGCACAAAGCTAACAATCGCGTGCCAAAGCTGCGCGTATTGCATTTCCTCATGCGGCGCGAGTGTCGTGCGTAACTCACCAAGGCCCAAAGCACCTGAAATTCCAAGCGAGTTCAGCTTGCTAAAGGTTGCCGCGAACATGTTGATCTCGAAGGGGAACAGTAGTGCGAGGCCAGAGATGGAAATCGACGTTCCAAGGACGATCACGGACCAAAAGATCAGCTTCTGACCTGCATTGAATTTTTTTGCAGGTGGATGTCCTTTCGAGAAAATACCGCCACCTTTCAACAACCAATTGATGTCCGATCGATCCGGCAGATTTTGAATTACCCACATCACGAAAATCATCACGAGCGCAATCATGAATGCCCAAGAAACGTTGTTGTGAATCCATTTTGATCCAACAGCGATGGTGGAAAAGGCGTCATGCCCAAAGGCAGGGATCAGAGCTTTACGCCCAAACAGTGAAATAAGACCTGTAAAGCCAAGCAAAATGAAGGACCCCGCAAGCAGCCAATGGCCAAAGCGTTCAACAGCTTTAAAACGTTCAATCTTGCGGCCTGTCACCTCGCCGTCGATACGAATTCGGCCACGAATCAGGTAAAATAGGGCGAGCAACAGCAACGTGCCGCCAAGCAAGTAAGCCCCGTAAGTCGCCAGTGGACCTTGGCGAAACATGAGCCATTTCATACCGCCGTCTTGCACGAGGGTGGTCGCCGCGGGGCCGTTGTTCGAGGCGGTGATATCAGCAGAGCCAAAGCGCAGCGCACGCCATAACTCAGGATCAGAGGAACCACCGCGCGTTCCGAGTTGGTTCATCAAAGCGGAGGCAGCATCAGGATTGCCCGTCGCGCTGGATCGAAAACTGTTATCCACGTCCTCACCGCGCTGACGCGCTTGGATGTCTGCCAATGTTTGCGCACCGCCAGTCGCCGCGCGGTCTGGCGCACTGGCATCTTGTGCCTGCGCCAAGTTTGGCGAGGCGAATGTGAGGGCAAGTAGCAAAATTAGCAGTGTGTGAAACATGGGGCTTCCTCTAGTTTCCGATTATCTGAAAAGGGCGACCCAGTTGAAGGGTCGCCCTGATCTGTTAGTCGCTTCAGTCAGGGCGACTTAGCCGTCGCGTTGGCCATAGGCTGAACCCCAGCCCCAAGCGCCAGAGCCGAAGCCACGGGCAACCACGCGTTCGCGGTAGATGCCTGAAACAACGTCACCGTCACCTGCGAGAAGCGCTTTGGTCGCGCACATCTCAGCACAGATTGGCAGTTTGCCTTCTGCGATGCGGTTGCGGCCATATTTGGCAAACTCCGCTGTTGAGTGGTTTTCCTCTGGACCGCCTGCGCAGAATGTACATTTGTCCATCTTACCACGTGAACCGAAGTTGCCAGCCTGTGGGAATTGCGGCGCGCCAAAAGGGCACGCATAGAAGCAATATCCACAGCCGATGCAGAGGTCTTTGGAGTGGAGAACCACCCCTTCCTCGTTCTGGTAGAAGCAATCTACTGGGCAGACCGCCATACAAGGTGCATCGGAGCAGTGCATACACGCCACAGAGATCGACCGTTCACCCGGGGAGCCGTCATTGATCGTAACGACTTTCCGGCGGTTGATGCCCCACGGCACTTCGTGCTCGTTCTTACAGGCAGTGACACAAGCGTTGCATTCAATGCAGCGTTCGGCGTCGACGAGAAACTTTGCTCTTGCCATTGGTTTTCCTCCTTATGCTGCTGAAATTTTGCAAAGAGTTGCTTTGGTCTCTTGCATCTGAGTGACTGAATCATAGCCGTAGGTCTGCGCTGTGTTCGAACTTTCACCAAGCACATAAGGGTCTGCACCATCAGGGTATTTGCCCCTGAGGTCTTCGCCTTCCAGATGACCGCCAAAGTGGAACGGCATAAAGGCAACGCCTTCGCCAACCCGCTCTGTCACCATGGCCATCACTTTGACCTTGGCACCCTCTGGACCTTCGACCCAAACTTGTTCGCCATCACGCACACCAAGGTTGTTGGCGTCGCGCGTGTTGATCTCAACGAACATGTCTTGCTGAAGTTCGGCCAGCCATGGGTTAGAGCGGCTCTCGTCACCACCCCCTTCGTATTCGACCAAACGACCAGAGGTTAGGATCATTGGATAATCCTTGCTAAAGTCGTTCTTTTGGATCGAGGCATACATGGTTGGCAAGCGGTAGAACTTGCGGTCCTCATATGTTGGATAGTCCTCAACCAGATCACGGCGGTTGGTGTAGAGCGGCTCACGGTGAACCGGAACCGGATCAGGGAAAGTCCATACGACCGCACGCGCCTTAGCGTTGCCAAATGGCGCACATTCATGCGCAATCGCAACTCGCTGGATGCCGCCGGATAGGTCGGTTTTCCAGTTGGTCTTTGGCCCTGCAACAGCATCAATGGCGGCACGTTCGTCGTCCGTCAATTCGCTGTCCCAACCAAGGTCCATCAGCATCTGCATCGTGAACTCGGGATAACCGTCTTGGATATCTGAATCCTTGCTGTAGACGCCTTCGGCCAGAAGATTGTCACCATCACGTTCAACGCCGAAACGGGCGCGGAACGTTAGGCCACCTTCGGAGACACGTTTGGACATGTCATAAAGGTTTGGCGTACCGGGATGGTTCATCTCGGCAGTGCCCCAGCTTGGCCATGGTAAACCGTAGTAATCGCCATCCGCTGGCCCCCCCACCGCTTGAAGCGTTGTGCGATCAAACGTGTGCTGGTTCGCCATGTGCATTTTGATGCGCTCAGGGCTTTGACCTGTGTAGCCAATGGTCCACATGCCGCTGTTGAACTCGCGCGTGACACTTTCAACGTTTGGCGTTTCTGCATCTTCCATTTCGATATTGCGGAAGAAGCGATCCCCCCAGCCGAACTTGTTGACAAATTTGGCCATGATGACCTCATCCGGCAGAGATTCGAACAAAGGATCAACGACCTTATCACGCCACTGGAAGCTACGGTTTGAAGCGGTGACAGAGCCACGAGTTTCAAACTGTGTACAGGCTGGCAGAAGATAAACACCGTCGGTGCGATCATGTAGCACTGCGGAAACAGTAGGATACGGATCGACAACGACAAGCATATCCAGCTTTTCCATCGCGGTCTTCATTTCCTTCTGGCGGGTCTGCGAGTTGGGTGCGTGACCCCAAAGAACCATGGCGCGGACCTTGTCAGGGTTGTCCATGTTGTCTGGGTCTTCAAGAACACCGTCGATCCAGCGCGACACAGGAATACCTGTGAGGTTTTGAAGCGATTTGTCCTTGCCATCTGCGTCTTTGGTCATCGCGAACTGGCCTTTTAACCAATCTGCATCCTCTTTCCAAACACGTCCCCAATGCGCCCAAGCACCAGCAGACAGGCCATAGTAGCCTGGCAGCGTGTGGCTAAGAACGCCGAGGTCAGTTGCACCTTGCACGTTGTCGTGGCCACGGAAAATATTTGTACCACCACCCGATGTGCCCATGTTGCCAAGAGCAAGCTGAAGCACACAATAAGCGCGCGTATTGTTGTTGCCGTTGGTGTGCTGCGTACCACCCATGCACCAAATCACTGTGCCCGGACGGTTGTTTGCCATCGTGCGCGCAACGCGCTTGAGCTGAGAACCGGGTGCGCCAGTGACGCGCTCGACTTCTTCAGGTGTCCACTTAGCCACTTCTTCCTGGATCTGGTCCATGCCCCAAACACGGGTGCGGATGAACTCTTTGTCCTCCCAACCGTTGTCAAAGATGTGCCACAGGATGCCCCAAACGAGAGCAACGTCTGTACCGGGACGGAAGCGTACATACTCATCAGCATGTGCGGCCGTGCGTGTGAAACGCGGATCGCAAACGATTACAGGGGCGTTGTTCTGCTCTTTTGCTTTCAACAAGTGAAGCAAAGATACAGGGTGCGCTTCGGCAGGGTTACCACCGATGATGAAGATCGCTTTGGAGTTGTGGATGTCATTGTAGCTGTTGGTCATGGCGCCATAGCCCCATGTGTTGGCTACGCCTGCAACAGTAGTTGAGTGACAAATACGCGCCTGATGGTCAACGTTGTTTGTGCCCCAATAGGCTGCAAACTTGCGGAACAGATAGGCCTGCTCGTTGTTATGCTTGGCTGAGCCGAGCCAATAGACTGAATCCGGTCCACTTTCTTTGCGGATGTTCATCATGCCATCGCCGATCTCGTCGATCGCTTGCTCCCATGAGATGCGCTTCCACTCACCGCCCTCTTTTTTCATGGGGTACTTCAGCCGGCGCTCGCCGTGGGCATGTTCACGCACCGCAGCGCCTTTGGCGCAATGCGCACCTAGATTGAACGGGCTGTCCCAGCCAGGCTCTTGCCCAGTCCAAACGCCATTGCTGACCTCAGCCACAACTGTGCAGCCGACTGAGCAGTGCGTACAAACGGATTTGATGGTTTTAACAGCGCCATTGGCCGCTGTTTGGGCCGATGCTTGGGTGACTGTACCGCCCGTTGCGGAAATTGCAGCAAGGCCACCAATGGCCAAACCAGAACCGCGCAAAAATGAGCGGCGATCAACAGATTTCTCTGCGATATCAGATAGTATGCCAGTCCGCTGGGGGCGTCGCGCAACCCCGTTGGTCTTTTTCTTTAGCATGTGTCTTCCTCCCATAATCCTGACAGTCGGGCGTCACGCAACCAGTCGTCAGGTATTCGTTAGAAAAGCGTCCGAAGTCTTAGAACCGGACGCTGTCGAGATAAGCGCGCGTGTGCGCGGTGTCTTGCATCGTCTCAGATGCGAAATCGACTGGCTGTGCTTCAGCCGTCGTTGTGCCAACGGCGAGTGCCACAGCAGCAGCCGGCGCAGTGGTGCCAGCCAGTTTGAGAAAATCACGGCGGTTTGTGCCGTCTGTTTTTTTGGTCATTGGGATGTCTCCTTCCCTCGTTATGGCGAGCATCCTCGCCGGTGATGTCAGGACCGCTAAGTGGCGGTCATTCGAAATGCTTCACGTTCGATCTCCATAAACTCGCGACCAACATTTCCGACAGAAGCGTAAAGAATCGAGTTTTTCGCCGCTTCCAAATCGGAATAAAAATGTCCGGCCCACGGCGCGATGTGCTTGTTAAAGAATGTCTTTTGATCATCCAACGTCGCAGGTGTGCCAAAGCGACCTACGATCATGCCTGCCATCATTTCCATAAGCGAGGCAATGTTGTCTTCGGGCTCATAAACATTAAGCGCACGTGTCATTGTGCGCACCGCCATATCAGAGCGCAGTGTCGCCAGCGGCTTTTCGTTTAGGAAACCCGTGAGATAATAGCTCGCATAGGGCAGCAATTCACCGCGTCCGAGCCCGACGAACAGCGCGTTAAACTCGCTCTCGACCTTGCTCGGTTTGCTCGCCTTGGCGACGCGTGCCAAGCCCGAAATCGCCTTGCCCAATTCACTCTCATCTCCAGACAATCCAGCGCATTGATCAAGCAACAGCTGATCGGGTGGTCCTGAGAGCATCAGGCCCATAAAATTATAGAGATCAGCGCGCAGGCGATCTTCTGTTGCGATTGAAATGTCTTCAGCTGCGTTCACGCGGGTTCCTCTACTCTAAATTTCATGCGGCGTGGCGTAGGAGCACTATACGCCTCCTCCTCGTCAAAAGCGACGATCTGCTCTGGTGCCTCATCAGGTTCTTGCTCGGTCTCTTCGGCCTTAGCGCTCAGAACCTCGTCTTCTTCGAGGTCTTCCAACTCAGGTTCTTCCACAACCGTCGGGTTCTCACGCTCTTCAGCTTGGCGCGCCATTTCCTCGACATGCTTCAACATGCCTTTGCCAACTTGATAAGCCGTCTGGATATTTTCCACAGCCATCTTGGCATCGGTAAAATCCTCGCCGTAATCGACCAGCATATCGACATTTGCGAGCACAGGATTAGAGCGCCATAAAGTGCGCAGTGCGCGGCGGCGAATTTGATCAGGGACCGCTTTCGCCATGAAAACAGAAAAATCGTCGCCCTGTGTCATCGTATCTGGATCGGGCAAGTCAAGCTCAGCAAGCATCTCTGCCTCGCTCATCTCTTCAAGTGCTGCGTGTTCTTCTGCCAGTGCTTGAGCCTCGAGCACGTCTTGCTCTGCCTTGGCTTCGGCCGCGACACCTGCGCGCCGGCGTGCCCAGAAATCTAGTTCACCATTCAATGGACTGTCTCCTTGGGCGCAGGAGCGCGGTACACATCCGAAACTTGACGAATGCGCGCATCGCCAATGCCGTCCTCTTTTAGATCAACGCGGGTCTTATTGCGACGACGTTTGACGAAAACTTCATCCTCGTGGTGCAACTCTATGAAATCCCTGATCCAAGCAATCAGACCTTCTGGCATCGGCACCTTTTCGACCAGCTCTTCACCTGTGTCCGCATAATCCTGCGCCTCATAGGGTGACGCGGTTGCGAGCGTGACTTCAAGCGGGTGTTCATCCTCGCTCGTGCGCATCACGACGTAGATCGCTGGCACCTTCGCAGATAGGCCATGAAGATAAGCTTCCGTATCTGTGCGAAACAGCTCTAGCGGCAAGGTTGCGGCGTGATATTCAATCGCGTCAGCGTCGCGGCGCAGTTCTTTCCATGACGCCTTTCCGGCGCCGGGCAAAACCGCAACGGCTTTCCAAACATGGCGCGCCCAACGTGTCACCCCAGGGACCCTGCGGATGACAACGCCAAGTGGCATAGAGACGGATTTTTGGTCAATTTCGTGCAAAGTGTCCCCAAAGTCGGCTACTAGTGGTTTATGATTGCAAGACTTCCCGCTTTTTTAAAGAAGTATTTAAGCTAAGCCGTCCTTATATTCTCAAAATGCTGCGACGCAGCGTAAAATTATATTTGGTAGCGCTCAACTGGGATGGGATATGGCGCAAAATTGTTCGAACTTGTCGGTTTCAAATTTATTTTCTTCGCAGGTGCAGCAATTATTCTTTTGTGCCGAAACTTCAGAAATAAGGTTTACCACGACAGGGAATCGCGGCTAGCCTACGCTGCGGGTTGCTGTTTCGGCGACGGCTACAGGGGCTGAGAATGTCAAAGACACTAGTACTGTGCGATTGCTTGGGTTCGCAAACGCTGGATGCAGATGCCATTGCAGCTGGATGCGGATTGGATTGCTCCAAGGTCTATAGCAGCCTCTGTACAAGTCAGATTGATTTGGCCGCGAAAGAGATCTCAAAAGGCGATGTAATCATCGCATGCCAACAGGAGCGCCAGACCTTCGAGGAACTCGCAGACGAGCTAGGCTTGGATGCCCCCGGATTTGTGGATCTGCGCGACCGTGCTGGCTGGGGTGAAGGCAAAACTGCACCCAAGATGGCAGCATTGGCCTTGGAGGCGACGTTAGCGTTGCCGCTTGGCAAATCCGTCGATGTGATTTCAGAGGGTACATGTTTGATCATCGGCGCAGAAGCGGCGATCACCGCAGCGACGGATTTATGCGAAACTTTGGCCGTCACAGCCGTGGTGCCCAACGCCGATCTTGTACCGCTTGATCGCAGGTTCGATTGTGTCGTTGGCAACGTGCGCAATGTCGCTGGAGCTTTAGGTGGGTTCAATGTTAAAATCGACTCATTGCAGCAGGTTACACCGGGAGGTCGCGGCGCGTTTACGCTCAGCGACCCGCTCGAAGGTGCCGCGTCATCTTGCGATATTATCCTTGATCTCAGCGGGACAACGGCACTGGTCCCAGCCCCCGAGAAACGCGAAGGCTACTTGCGCGCTGACCCAAGCCATGCGCCTGCCATCGCCAAGGCTGTTTTTGAAGCTTCGCAACTGATTGGCACGTTCGAAAAGCCGCTCTTCGTGCGCCTAGAGCCAAGCCTGTGCGCGCACAGTCGTGCAGAACAAATAGCATGTTCAAATTGCCTAAGCGTCTGCCCAACCAGTGCAATTACATCGGCTGGCGAGCATGTGGCAATTGATCCGATGGTCTGCGCGGGCTGTGGGTCGTGTTCAGCTGTGTGCCCGTCAGGCGCAATCAGCTATGATGCGCCACCAATAGATGCGATTTTTTCGCGCTTAAACGCGCTTTCATCGACTTATCGCAGCGCAGGCGGCACATCTGCGCGTTTGTTGGTTCATGACGCGACACATGGTTTGGAAATGATCTCGCTCGCTGCACGCTTTGGACGAGGTTTGCCAGCGAATGTCATCCCTTTAGAGGTGGATGCTTTGTCCGGCTTCGGCCACGCTGAAATGCTTGCGGCACTTGCCTGCGGGTTTGAACACGTAGACCTCCTCATGTCGCCAAAGACAGAGTTGGATGTGATCGAAGCTCAAGCCGATTTGGCGTCTGCGATGGCAGGCACGCAAGCGGTACGTTTGTTACACACTGCGGATCCAGACACGCTCTGTGATGTGCTGTACCAAGATATCGAAAACACGATCAGTTGTGCACCAATCCTGCCAATGGGATCGCGTAGGCAAGTGGCGCGTCTTGCCGCAAAAACCCTTCAACCAGACGCTGAAGTGATCAACCTTCCGCAAAACGCACCCTACGGTGCAGTTGTGGTGGATGAAGACGCTTGCACTCTGTGCCTGTCTTGCGTGTCGCTTTGCCCCTCTGGTGCGTTGGGCGATAATTCGGACCTCCCACAATTGCGCTTTCAAGAAGATGCTTGCTTGCAATGCGGACTTTGTAGCAACATCTGCCCTGAAAAGGCGATCACGCTGAAGCCGCAAATGGATCTGACAGAAGGAGCCTTTAATCAGCGCATTTTGAATGAGGAAGAGCCGTTTGCCTGCATAGAGTGCGGCAGTCTCTTTGGGTCCAAATCCACGATTGCGAAGATCACAGAAAAGCTGGTGGGCAAGCATTCGATGTTTGCCACATCAGACGCGGCAAAGATGATCCAGATGTGCGAAAACTGCCGAATTCAAGCGCAATATCACTCGGCCGATAATCCATTTCAAGGTGGCGAACGGCCTCGGGTACGCACGTCTGAGGACTACTTTTCAAAGCGCAAGGATCATTGACTTTGCAAAGGCGCGCCCAGATCAGCAGGTGTGATCGAGCCTACGTAAGCGGTTATAGCTTCGATTTCGCCCCAAGTGACTTCAATTGGCGCAATCGGAGATGGCAAGTGGGCCGCGAAAGGCTCTGTTATGTTGGTAACTTGGGTGAAAGCTGGATGCGGGCGGAGCATGAAGAATGTCTCAAAGCGTTCTCGCCAATCCGGGAAGGTGCGCATCAGTGCGAAAGACGGCGTCGAGCCAATCGCGTTCATACGGTTACTGTCGTTCACAACATGACAGCGACCACATTGCGTCAGACTAACCTTTTCCCCCAGTGTGGCATCGCCTGTCAGCACGAATTTTTCTTCCACGACTGCTTTGGTCACATCCGCGCTGAACAGCGCCTCGCCATCAGGCTCAAAGGCTTCGATAGTGCGCTTGCCAACGTCCGAGAGCAGCCACTTTTGAAACGCGTCAGTGTACGGCCCATCGGTTTTAGACAGGTACCAGACAGTATCGCCGTGCGCAAAGACGGGCGTACCAGTGCTGCCAAAAACCGCATCCACGGTGTCATCACCCAGCGTAATGCGCACGCCTGTCTTCAACGAAAACCTTGGCAGCAAGTGTTTCAAAAAGTCCGTTTCAACCAAGATTTCAGGGGCTTGCAAAGTAAACGCTTTTTGTTGCGCCGAGAGTGGTGTGGCGAACAAAAAAGCTATGAGACCAAGGTTTCGAAACATTGCACCGCGTCCATCCAGATTAGTTTGGTTGCGGCCAAGCCTAGGGGCGCTAGGGTGCATCCGTCAACATTTGCAAATTTCAAAGGAAGCGAACATGAGCGAAGAGTTTAACATGTCGATGCGTAAATTTCTCAAACAAGTTGGCGTGACGTCCCAGCAAGCCATCGAAAATGCGATGCGCGAAGCGGTTGGTACAACCGGTAAAAGTTTTGAAGCAAAGATGGTGTTAGCAATTGACGGTATCGAACTTGAGCATGTCGTCACAGGCAAGATTGAAGGCGCATAATGGCACTTTCACGCGAAGACGCTTTGGCGTGCTTGAAAGGAATCAAAGCCCCTTCCGGCGTTGATTTGGTCGAAGCTGGCTTGGTCCGTGCCTTAACCGTTGAGGCTGATAAAGTCCGCTTCGTTATGGAAGTGGACAAACCTGATCCATTCATGGCGGCCAAGGACGAGGCAGAAGCGAAGTTGAAAGCGCTTGGTGCCGTCGCAGTCTCCATCGTGATGACGGCACACAGCAAACAACCTGCGCCGCCGCCTGACTTAAAAGCGAACCGTACATCCGAGCCAACAGGCCCTGAAAAAATCGCAGGGATCGAGCGCATTATCGCGGTCGCCTCTGGCAAAGGCGGCGTTGGAAAATCGACCGTTGCGTCGAACCTTGCTTGCGCTTTGGCCGCAGAAGGACGACGCGTTGGTATCTTGGATGCGGATGTTTACGGACCCTCGCAACCGCGCATGCTTGGCGTATCTGGCCGCCCGCAAAGCCCCGATGGCAAAATCATTTTACCGCTGCGAAATTATGGCGTCACGATGATGTCGATTGGCTTGATGACCAATGAGGATCAAGCTGTGGTTTGGCGCGGTCCGATGTTGATGGGCGCTTTGCAACAGATGCTTAATCAAGTGCAATGGGGCGCGCTTGATGTTTTGATCGTAGATCTTCCGCCGGGCACAGGTGATGTTCAGATGACTCTGGCCCAAAAGGCGCATCTGGATGGGGCTGTAATTGTTTCGACCCCGCAAGACGTAGCTTTGCTCGATGCGCGCAAAGGCATTGATATGTTCAACCAAATGGGCACGCCTGTGATTGGGATGATCGAAAATATGAGCACGCATATTTGTTCAAGCTGTGGGCATGAAGAGCATGTCTTTGGCCATGGTGGCGTAAAAGCAGAGGCGGAGAAACTTGGCGTGCCTTTACTTGCGGAAATCCCTCTGCATTTGGACATTCGCGTCGCTGCTGATGGTGGTGCACCTATTGTAGTCTCAAAACCTGACAGCACGCAGGCTAAAGCCTTTCGCGATGTTGCGAAAGCCTTGATAGCGGACAACAAAGCATGAGCACCCCCAGCTTTCCACCGCTTTTCAGTGGGCTTGGCGTTGAAGGGCAAATTGACCCCTTTGACAAAGCCTGTGTAGAAGCTGCGCGCGGCTGTGATGCTGGGTTGGTTGTATATAATCTTGGTGCCTCGACCCTTAAGGCTGCGCTTATTTTTGCCCCTGACGTAGTGCTTGAGGACGCGATGGCGATGCTGCCCCTGTGTGGTGTTGGGTTCCAGAATGCTCTCGGCGCACTCGCTCCACCCGAAGTGGCTGTTCACCTTGATTGGAATGGCGGGATAAGGGTGAATGGGGCGGCCTGCGGGCAGATGCGCGTATCTGCGTCTTCGGACGATCCCAAAGCGCAACCTGATTGGCTGGTTGTTGGTTTAGAAATTCCGCTTTGGCCCGAAAATGACGAGACTGGCGATACGCCAGATCAAACCGCGCTTTATGCGGAAGGCTGCGCAGATGTGAATGCGATTGATCTGCTGGAGTCTTGGGTGAAACACACGCTTGTTGGGATCAATACCTGGCTCGAAAGCGGCGCTGGCCCTTTGCATAATGACTGGCGTGGCTTGGGGTGTGGCATTGGCGAAGAGGCGGTGCTGAATGGCCTCAAAGGGACATATCTCGGTGTTGATGAACGCTTTGGCATGTTGCTACGCGACGATGAAACCACCCACTTGATCCCACTCACACACCTGCTTGAAGGCAATTGATATGATGTTAGCACGCGCGATCCATTTTGATGAGAGCGATATGAATATCTTTCACTCACCTGCTCGCACTGGCGAGTGGTGCATCTCTGGCGGCTTTGAGTTCTCCAACTGGAGTGAAGGCGATCTGACCGGCAAAGCAAGACAAGCGTTTGCCAATGGTTGGTTGGGTGGAGAGACCTTCGGTCGCGTGTCTGTGGTTGCAGTCACCCAAGTCGAACCTGCGGAAATAGACGCATTGGTTGACGCGCTTGCCCAGCATTTCGTGGATATTTACGGTGCACCCTCGCTGGACGCCGCGCGCGGTGTGGCCCATGACGAAGTGATGCAGATGGTCGATATTTGTGACGGCCAAGCGCCCAACACATTGCTTTTGGTATCGCGTGATTTGACAGAAGCAGGCGTTAAAGAAAGTTACCGTATTGTTGAACCGCAAGATGCAGGGATAGAGCAATTTGCGATCCACGGCTCATTGGATGATGAGCATCAACACTGAGCGATTGTGCGATCATTTCTAACCTTAGAGTGCCAATGTGTTGTTTTGATGGGTTAGCTGCTTGAGAAATACTAATTTCATTCAGTAAAAGCTCGCTGACACGATTGATTCGTGCAGTATTTTGTTTTCGTGATTTTAATAAAACGCGGCAGGTGTTCCCACCTTCATGCGTTTGCCGTACATCGCGCTGAGGGATCTAAAAATCAAAGATGTAGACATGGCCTAATTGGCGTGCCTTGGGATGGCGGCACAACCAACCGATCTGGCCCACGTCACGGGCTGCACCAATTGCGTGATATGTCGACCATGATGCGTGCTCAAAGCGGTGCGACGGGTGTGCGTCCGTTTGAGGCTGCTAATTGTGCAGATCTTGGCGATATCGCGCCAAAACCTGCGGACCTGATTGACACTATGGCGTGGGTTACTGTGTTCTATGATGATGTCAAGGACGCAGGTATTCGACCGCTGACTACAGGCGGAGATCACTTAACGTCTTTGCCTGTTCTGCGGGCGTTTGCCAAAAATCGACCCTTATCGATGATCCATTTTGACAGCCACACAGACCTTTTTAACAGCTACTTTGGTGGTACGAAATATACCTACGGCACCCCTTTCCGACGTGCAGCTGAAGAGTGATTACTTGATCTCAAAAGCGTCGTTCAAATTGGTATTCGCGGAACCGCCTACGACAACGAGGATCGTGATTTGCTGATGCTGTCGGGATCCACATCATTCCAATAGAGGAATTTCACGCCCGTGATGTGGATGATTTGATGAACTGAGGTCTGCGTAATAGTTGGAGCGACAGAAACTTATATTTTCTGCGATATCGATTTTATTGACCCAGCCTTTGCGCCTGAGATTGGCGGGCCGAATTCTTATCAGGCGAATCAGGTCGTTCCGTCCTTGGACAAAGTGAACATTATTGACGCAGACTTGGTCGAAGTGTCGCCCCTCTTCGATCCGAGTAGTGAGACAACCTTTTTGGGAGCCTCAGTTGTGTTCGAACTTCTTTGCGTAATAGTAAGCTAGCATTGCCGCAAAAGCGGGCGGTGAGAGAGCGGGTTAGAGGGTCGAAAACCTGAGTAAGTCGCAGAAAGAATGAAAGCAGTGGAGCAGTAAGATTAGTTGGCTTTTCGATTTTATGCAGGGATGGGATGGCTACCGCGCAGCTGACGTGGCGCGGGTGAACGCGCGGTATGGCTTTATTATTGAACCGTTTGCGCCCCTTATTGCGCATGCAAAAGTGCTTGATATCGCGTCGCATGATGATCGTTGGAGTTATGCTTTTGCAGGGGCCGGTGCTGCGGAGGTACATGCTGTCGAAGCGCGCAGCGCGTTGATCGAGCAAAAGACGATTCTCCTTAAACTGATTTCAAACAACGCGCAACGTTCACTCATGGTGATCTTTACGCAGAGCTCGACAGGCTTATCGCGCAGAACGCACAGTTTGACGTCGTTGCTTTGTTTGGGATTTTGTACCACGTCATGGATCACTATGAGCTGCTCGCGCCGGTTAAGCTGCTGAATCCTGAAGTGATAATTATAGACTGTGAATTTATGTCTAAACCCAATCCGATGATCCAGATAATGTGTGAAAGCACTGACAATGTCTTGAACGCGACTGGAATAATTGAGGATCAGAACGAAACCTTAGTCGATACCCCGAGCGTCGGCGCGATGGAGCGGTTTGCAGAGGTTTTAAAGTGTAGGCTTGTTTGGTCCGACTGGGACAGTCTAGCAAAAGACGAGCGTCGCGGCATGCGTGACTATTTTCGGGGCACCCAAAAATGCCGACGCACTTGCGCGCTTTACCCACTAGCGTATGACGTCGCCTAGATCCATTTCCGACCGAGTTGATCGCCAAGATCTTAAAGCTCTTGCTATAAGCAGCGAGCATGCTCATCATTCGATTAAATATCGGAAGCTGATGCGAGGTGAAGTCATGGTGAATTGTCTTGTTGCTAGAGTTGTGCTGATCAAACGTGCAGTGGTTGTCAGCCTATTGAGTGCTACGCCGCTGGCCGCACAGACCACTGCTGTTGATCCGATCCGTTTAGCGGGCACCGTTTTTGCGGATGAGATCACCGGGATTTCTTATGAGAAGGGGGGCTGTATCGTTGCTGTTGCAGAACCTGTTCGTCGCTCTGGTGTGGCCAAGGCTGGGCAAATTCTTGTGGAATTGGATGCCAGCGAAGCGGGGCTTAAACAGAAGACTGCAGAGGCGCGTGTTCTAGATTTGGAAGCGGCGGTTTTTGAACGTCAACTGGCCATAGATGCGGCGCAAGCGAGCGTTGAGCGGCGTGCGCAAGAGCTAGAGCTGGTGGGTAAAGAATTCGCGCGCAATGAAAAGATCTTTCGCAGAGGATTGCTTAATGAAACCGCGATGGAGGCTGTGGAAAGCCGCTTGATGAATGCGACTTTTGCAGCGGATCAGGCCAGCGAAACGCAAGCCAATGCGGTTTCTGCGAAGAAACGGGCGCAAATTGCCTTGGAGATTGGCAAGCTGGATGTGCAATCACAGCAGGTTAGTTTGGATGCGCTGACCCTGCGCGCACCATACGATGGTGTATTGCTTGGGTTTGATCCCAAGGTTGGTGATTGCGTGAGTGCAGGCGCGTCCGCTGCGCAGATCTATGCGCCGCATGAGAAAGCGGTCGAAGTGTTTGTTAATGTGACGCAGCTTGTCTCGCGCGTAGAGACGGGCATCGAAGTCGGAGCAGCGGTCACAATCGCGCGCATCAATGGCGAGACCTGTGAAGGAAGGTTCACTTGGATCGGAACCGAAGCAGATTTGGAAAACCAATATGTCAAATCCTCGATTGATGTGAATGAAGCCTGCGCGCCCCAGCTCTTTTTGAACGAAGCTGTGGAAGTGGAACGCCTCGCCGATCCATCTTAGCGAGGTTTAAGGAGCCTGCTTGCTGTCGTTTGCGAATCGGTTTTCGCGGATTGTGCGGCTGAAATCCAAGAAACATGCCATTGAAAACGGAAGTTGGTTGCAAAAATAGCTTTTCTCAAGGGCAAATTGTACTCATCTCACGCTTGGCCCTTTTCCAAATCGCGAAAGTGCATATAATTGTTACATTCGTTCTTGCTGCTACGCGGGACGCAGCAATCTGGGGGCACTATTAAATGATACGATCCGAGTTGATCCAAAAACTGGCTGACGAAAATCCTCATCTTTATCAACGCGACGTCGAGCGTATCGTAAATACCGTCTTTGAGGAAATCACCGAAACGATGGTGCGCGGCGATCGGGTAGAGCTGCGCGGCTTTGGTGCTTTCTCTGTTAAAAAGCGTGATGCGCGCGTCGGTCGTAACCCGCGGACAGGTGAGTCTGTGCCTGTTGAGGAAAAGCATGTGCCTTTCTTCAAGACTGGAAAATTGCTGCGTGATCGGCTGAACGGAAAGTAATTCATGCGTTATTTTAAGTACCTCTTGCTCGCTGCAATTGCGGTGGTGCTTGTGTGTGTTTCACTCGCAAATCGCGAGATGGTAATGTTGGAATTGTTGCCTGCGGATTTGGCAGGACTGATGGGTATGGAGTATTCGATCAACTTGCCGCTGTTCGTTATTATTTTTGGTGGTGTGGGCGTTGGACTTATGGTTGGCTTTCTCTGGGAGTGGATCCGCGAGCACAAACAACGCGCAGAAGCTGCAGCGCAGCGCCGTGAAATGGATCGCATGAATCGCGAAATCAAGCGTTTGAGGGCAGACAAGCTCGAGGGCAAAGATGACGTCCTCGCGATTTTGGACGAAACGAGCTAAGCGCCGATGCCTGTCTTAGTGGCTCCGGGTGATGGCTTTGAGCGGAGCAGCGATACGTCCGTAAAAATTTGCGGCCTGACTACATTGACCGACGTCAAAGCGGCGAGTGACGCTGGCGCGAACTATGTCGGCTTCGTTTTCTTCGAGAAATCTCCACGAAATCTGAATGTAAAAGACGCGCAAGCGCTTGCGATCGAGGTTCCGATGGGTATTGCCAAAGTGGCCTTGGTGGTGGATGCCAGCGATGAGGCGCTGGATGCGATTACCGCATCTGTGCCGCTTGATATGTTACAGCTACATGGTCACGAAACGCCTGAACGTGTCACCGAGGTGAAGGCGCGCTATGGCCTGCCTGTGATGAAAGCTATCGGTGTTGCGGATGCCAGTGATCTGCCTGCAATTGATCAGTATGCGGCGGTCGCGGATCAGCTATTGATTGATGCGAAGCCGCCGAAAAATGGGGCGCTGCCTGGGGGCAATGGGCTGGCTTTTGATTGGCGTTTGCTAGCAGGGCGTGAGATTGGCGTGCCGTGGATGCTTGCAGGTGGTTTGAATCCAGACAATGTCGCTGAGGCGGTGCGCATGACAGGGACACGGCAGGTCGATGTGAGTTCAGGTGTAGAAGCAACCCCCGGTCAAAAAGATGCGGCGTTGATCACAGCCTTTGTCAAAGGCGCGCGCATTTGACGTGCGGCTTGATCGCGACTGTTTTGCTTTCACTTATTGGCAGCTTGAGTCCGCATAGCCTTCACGCTGACACGGCTGGTCGTTTTGTCTTTGGGGGCGTTCGGTGCGACTATTTCTTAGCGCTGCCCGAGCCGGCCGCGGGACTGACGGCCCTGGTTGTGGCGCTTCATGGCTATGATGACACATTCGCGTAATTTCGCGAGTCAACGCAGCTTGAAGCGAGCGCGGATCTTGCGGGTGTGGCTGTTTTGTTCCCGTAAACGTCGCCTGATACTATTGGGAAAGCGGCGTGAATTGTGGGCAAGCGGACGGCGGATCAGGATAATTTTGGCACCCTGATGTTCACGATTGTAGACATCACAGAAACGCATAACATTGATCCTAAACGCGTGTTTCTTGTCGGATATGCAAATGGGGGGAGCATGGGCTTAGCAGCTTGCGTACGCGCGCGGATGCTTTTGCGGCAATCGTTGCGGTCGCTGGAAATATAAGCGTGCGGGATTGGCAAACGTGTGATCCAGAGCATCGCGTGCCAGTTTTAAATATTCACGGCACGACGATGATGTGGTCGGGATGACAGGCGATCCCGTGACCGGGGTTCCAAGTATGCCTGCCTTGTTAGGTCGTTGAGCTGACTGGAACGGTGTCGTACGAAATGAAAGTGCGAATTCCTATTCCAATGGATATTTGATGCACTATTTCGATTGGGACGGCAAATTGGTTGCCAAGCTGGCAGCGCTCTCTGAAGCTGGTCATGATTGGCCCATAGGATTTGATGATCGATACTATTCCAGTGGTGAAATTTGGCGCTTTTTCGATAGTGTCGCCCATTGGTCGCCTCCGAATGGCTAAGAGCGCTTTACGAGCGTGAACGCAGGCGATACCAAGCGGCAAGCGTAGGGAGATAAGACTATGGCGGACGATCTTTTCAATTCATTCATGAACGGTCCTGATGAAAACGGACGGTTTGGTGATTTCGGTGGGCGCTTTGTGTCCGAGACTTTGATGCCGCTGATCCTGTCCCTTGAGGAAGAGTATGAAAAGGCCAAAGAGGACGAGAGTTTCTGGGCTGAAATGCACGACCTTTGGACGCATTATGTGGGCCGTCCGTCACCGCTGTATTACGCAGAGCGTCTGACTGAGCATCTTGGCGGCGCGAAAATTTATCTTAAACGTGACGAGCTAAACCACACAGGCGCGCATAAGATTAACAATGTGCTAGGCCAGATCATTTTGGCGCGTCGCATGGGCAAAACGCGGATCATCGCGGAAACTGGCGCGGGTCAGCACGGTGTTGCGACTGCTACGGTCTGTGCGAAGTTTGGGCTCAAATGCATCGTTTACATGGGTGCGCATGACGTAGAACGCCAAGCGCCGAACGTGTTCCGTATGCGCCTTTTAGGGGCGGAAGTGATCCCTGTTACTTCTGGTCGGGGCACATTGAAAGACGCGATGAACGACGCGCTGCGCGATTGGGTGACCAACGTGCGTGATACGTTCTATTGTATCGGCACTGTCGCTGGTCCGCATCCGTATCCTGCGATGGTCCGCGATTTCCAAAGCATCATCGGCAAGGAAGTCCGCGAGCAATTACATGAGGCGGAAGGGCGTTTGCCCGACACGGTGATCGCCGCGATTGGTGGCGGGTCTAACGCGATGGGTCTGTTTTTCCCCTTCCTTGACGATAAATCTGTGAACATCATCGGTGTCGAGGCGGGTGGCAAAGGCGTCAACATGAAGATGGAGCACTGTGCATCGCTCACAGGCGGTCGCCCCGGTGTTTTACATGGCAACCGCACCTACCTGCTGCAAGATGACGATGGCCAAATCCTAGAGGGCTATTCGATCTCAGCTGGCCTTGATTATCCGGGCATCGGGCCAGAGCACGCGTGGTTGCACGAAATTGGTCGCGCGAAATATGTCTCGATCACTGACAAAGAAGCACTTGAGGCGTTCCAATTGTCCTGTTCGCTTGAGGGGATCATTCCCGCGCTAGAGCCATCGCACGCGCTCGCGCATGTGACGAAGATTGCGGGTGATTTACCGTCAGATCATTTGTTGGTGATGAACATGTGTGGTCGCGGTGACAAAGACATCTTCTCAGTTGCGAGGCACCTTGGCTTTGACATGAGCGGCCCTGAGGGACGCGTGTTTGAATAAGCACGCTTGCATTTAGACATAGAGAGGCACCTTTATTGGGTGCCTTTTTGGTTCTAAGGGAAGCGATTAGATCAAAGGTGCGGCTGTCTTTGCCAGTGCTTCGAGTGTGTCAGGGGCGTCACCCACAATCGCAAAACTTCCGGCCGTGATTTTTCCACGTTGCCATGTGCACATCTCCGAAGGCGCGTAGCGCAGGCTCTGCCGCGGTGCCAGATCCGTTTTGCAAACCAAACAGTGCGATGACTGCGCCCTCAGCGTTTGTGTACATCATTTGCGCCACAGGTTTTCCGGCGGCCACCAAAAGCCGCGCGCCCTGGAAGGTCCAACCGGCATCGCCGAGATCGGGGACTTTGAAATCCACACCAATCTCTTTGCTCAGCCAACTCTCGATATGGGCTTGCTCGCTTGCGGGAACCTCAAACAAGTGGCGCGTCTGTTTCGCGTAGACCTGATGGTATTCCGCAACCTCTGCCAGCCAACTGCGCGCGCTTGCTACTTGCTGGCTGGTGCGCTTGCCGATTGCGAGAACCACATCCCAGCCGCGCCGAGTGCCGCACCAATCACCAAAGACGCGGCAAGCGCGCGCAAGGGTGCGGCGTTCGTGTTCGCAGGCGTCGGTGCAGGGGCGGCGAACTGGGCCGTTTCGGGTGGGATGGGCATATCCAGCAGGCTGTCCATCGCGCTATTAAGGTCGATGTTAAGTAAGAACAAGCTCTCAAGCTCCGCTGCGATGCTGGGGTCATTCGCGGCCATCTCGTCCACCGTTTGGCATTCGTCAGCTGTGAGGGCACCGTCCACATAGGCACCAAGTATGATCTTCAGATCTTCACTGAAGGGAGCGTGATCGCTCATCTGTGGCTTCCTTTCTGGTCGGCCAATGCCGTGCGTAATTTGACGCGTGTGGAGGATAGACGGGACATGACTGTGCCGATAGATCTTTCTAAGATGTTGGCGGTTTCGGCGCAGCTGTGCCCTTCAATTGCGACGAGTAAAAGAACCGTGCTTAACCCTTCTGGTAAAAGCGCAATCTGCTGTAGAACTTGTCCGGCATAAGCGGATGTTTCGCTATCGCTTGAGGTTTGTAATTCACCGCTTTCTGCGGCATCTTCTTGACCTTGTCCGATGCGAACACTGCGTTTGCGAGTCTCATCGATCCAGATATTACGCATCAGACGATACATCCACGCATCGAGCCGCGTACCCGCTTGCTATTGATCTGCTTTCGACAAGGCGCGCGTGCAAGAAGTTTGCACCAGGTCATCCGCATCGGGCCAATCACGGGTTAATGACCACGCAAAGCGCCGCAAGCGCGGCAGCAATGGCACAAGGCCGTCAGACAGCGAAGTCACAAAAGGGTCCTGCGTTGGATCATATGCCAGCTTAGGCTGTGTGTGCCCAAGCTGGCAACCGTTTTAGTATTTCGACGGCGTGCCGCGCAGCGCCATTTGTAGCGCTGTATAAGACCATGTGTTGCGGCCCCCGCGTTCACGTATTTCTGCAAGCTGAACACGCGCACCGTCTTCGTCGCCGTAAGCCAGCAGGCCCTGACCCATGTAAGAGCGCGCGAGAATGTAGTTGGGATCGATGCTCAGCGCCGCCTCATAGAACTCCATCGCGACAGCGTGATTGCCGAGTTTACGGTTTGTGAAGCCACGGTAGTTCAGAATGCGCGGATCGTTCTGGTTTTCAGCGGCGTCGAGCACTGCTAGCGCGTTCAGGTACTGACCTTCATAAGCCATTTCGCGGGCTGCAAGGTAGAGTTGGTCGTCTGAGAAATTATGGCTTTCGACCTTCAGGCATTTCTTGGTGTCCTTGTCATAGACCATGCCCTTTTTACATTTCTTTGTAGTGTTGGTTTTCGTAGGCGGTGTTTCATCGCCCGCAGCAAACAGGGCGGCAGGGGTGCCAAGCATCACGCCGGCAGCAATGAGGGCGGAGGAGAAGACTGTGACCTTAGACATGTTTTTATTCCTTTGTTGAGCCGAGATCAGCGCGACTTGGAAGCGCGCTATTTTGGGCGTTGTGATAGGATAACTGGTCAACTTTCAACTTTCTTCGCTATGATTTAGATTTTTTTCACCAAAGGCCAAATGTCGCGCGAACAATTGGTGGCAAGGATCCAGTCTAGGGGGATTTCTGCAATGCCTTAGGCCGCACCTGCAAGGCTGCCGACCATCAAAGAGCGGCCGCAATTGTCGCCACCTGCGAGGATATTGGCCTCGACCGCCGTTTGGTAGCAATCTGTATTGGCGAGGATGTGGAACGCCAGTGGCATGCCTTGGTGGAGATGACAGGGTCGGGCCCGTGATTTCGCCGTAAGCGATGCTGTCGATCTCGCTGGTATCGAGAGCGGCTTGCAAAAGCGGTTCGCGCTTTGCCGCAGTTTTTAGCGCGTGTTGCAGGTCTGTGCCGCTTAGGACATCAGCGAGGAGATCAGCGAAAATGCCCGCATAATGATCTGCTGCTTCATTGACGTTGGTAATGTGCACAGCCGCTGTGATGCGATCTGCAAAACCATCGCTACCGCGATAGCACGCAACCACCGCAGGCAGCGTCGCGATGGCTGGGTGTTGGTCATCGTCTGTGCCAGACGGCGCACGTTGATCCGCTGCGATATTGTCGAGCGCGCCGCGCGTGGGGCGGTCTATGTAACCTTGATATGCGCCACCCGCACCAAAATGTGCCACAAACGCATCTTGATAGGCCGTCACATCAAACCCGTCGCTCGTCCCTATGCAGCGGATCGCGAGGGCGAGCACTTCGCCATATTGGCTTTGATCGCCATCCTTGCGCGTGGCGTGGGCGAAATAGGCGGGCACGCCGTCATAGTTCTGCGCATTGATTGGCACAAAAACGGGGCTGTTGCCGGAGATACTTGCGATGCGAGCGGGATCGTAGATCCAATGCGTGCCAAGCGTGGCAGCATCCGCGACAAGCGCGCCCATGAGGGCGGCCGCATTAGGATTGGGCTGTGTGGTCATAAAGCTTAAGCACCTCCAAAGGTACGATTTCAGTGGCACTTTGATGGGTCGCGGCCAGGTTCACCAAAGGCGCGCAGCCCTCGTCATGCGCTTGCAAGAAACGACCTGCGCAGAGGCACCATTGATCGCCGTCTTTCAAACCTGCAAAGCCGAACTCTGGGCGCGGCGTGCTTAGATCGTTGCCCACATATTTGGAAAAGGCCAGAAACTCTTTCGTGAGAAGGGCCGCGACCGTGTGAGACCCTTGATCCGCATCACATGTATTGCAGAACCCGTCGCGAAAGAACCCTGTAAGGGGATCGGTGCTGCATAGGCTTAGCTCTTCACCAAGGACATTGAGGCTGGGGTCTTTTTGCATGCATTAGAGTCCTTCTGCGATCTTGCGGAAAATTTCGACGTTGTAATCGCTCACACCTGCCTCGCGGAATTTGCGGTCTGCTGCATTGCTTGCGATCACAACACCCAAGGGGCGATTGATGTAGATGTATTGACCGTAGACCCCACGCGCGAGGAATTCTCCCTCGCGGCCATCGCTGGGCATCCACCATTGATAGCCGTATCCATATTCACCCGCGCTTGTTGGAGCGGAAGAGACGGTGGAAACAGCAACCCAATCTGCGGGGACAATTTGCTGGAAGTTGTATGCGCCATTTTGCAAGAACATCTGCCCCATACGGGCGTAATCGCGCGTGCGCAGGTTCAAGCCACCCAGCACAAAGGCCACGCCATTGCCGTCGGTTAGGTAGTAAGGGCTGGCCTCCAGCCCCATCGGTTTGATGATTTTCTCGGAAAGCAGCGGCGCAATCTCGCGACCCGTCGCGCCGCGAATGACCATGGAGATGATATGCGTGTCGATAGACACATACTGCCAGTCGGTGCCGGGCTCTGCGAAAGTTTTGCTCAGATTAACGGCGAAACCATCCATAGACCCTCCCAGCGCCAGTACGCGGCCCATTTTGTTGATGTCACTGCTTTGATCGAGATAGTCCTCATCAAAAGTTACGCCGCTCGCCATGTTCAGCACGTTGCGGATGCTCGCCCCATCGTAAGCCCCTCCCTTGAGGGACGACGCGTATTGGGTGACGGGATCATCGATTGAAGCAATTGCGCCTTCCTCAAGCAGAACGCCGAGCAGAGCAGAGAGATAGCTTTTAGCGATCGACCAAGAGATGCGCAGATCGTCAGGGTCTGTGCCTTGGTAATAGCTTTCATGCACCATCGCACCGTCTTTCAACACGACGAGCGAGGTAACGGTGCGATCCTTGATCCATTGCTTCATTTCGCTGTCGAGGGCCATTGCGTCGCCCACAGTTATTGCAGTCACAGGGCCGTCGCCGCGCGGCACATCGACGGACAGGAAGGCGGCGTTCATGCCTGAGAAATTGGTGACGATCTTATCTTCCGTGAAGAGCGTGCGCACGGCGATCAGGCGTTTCAGCTCTTCCCGTTTCCAGATGCCGATTGCGATGGCAACGATGGCGAGGATCAAGATGGCTTGTGTGAAATACTTGAAAATGTGGCGCATGACCGTGGCTCCCTTTGGATTACACAAGCACGTTGCGTGGTGAGAGGCAAATTAGGTTAGTTGAAGAGGACGATCAGGACGAGCACGAGCATCCCTGTTGTGATTGGTCCCTAAACCCAGCGCTCTTTGCGCGATCCAGTTCATCCCCGTTGAGAGCATTTGCAGGGCGAGCACGGCCCATGCTGTCCAACGGGGCCAATGGGGCCAAAGCCCAGCGGCCGAGGTGACGGCGGCGGCCATCGCGAGAACGATGGAGATCGACACGGCAGCGCTTATGCGGTTCTGCGTTGGGAGTTTGGATTCATGCTGACCGCCTTGCGTTTAACGCCCCCACGGCGCACCTGCGATCAAGCAAAGCTGGAAGAGGATCGTTGCTGCGATGATGAGAAGGTAGAGGTTTGCTGCGATGTGGGTCATGCCAACTTAGTCCCTTAGTCGATCTAGAGAGCATTTCATTTTTGCGTTTCCAAGCATCTACAATTCCACGATAACCTACCAATCTATCATGGATGGAGATCATCAGAGTCTTTATTGCTTCTTTGTTCTGAGCGTCTTTTTTCTTTAGGGCGAAAGGCTTTGAAAGAAAAAGGCCGAGAAACCTTCTTTCGATAAGAAGGCGCATGCGTGTTAAGCTATATGGCGGAACTAAAGGAATAGAGCCTCCTAGCCCCCAAAAGTCATCCTTTGAAGTCGGCTTTTCTTCGATAAGAAAGCGATTGCATTCGATCTGGAATTCATAGCTTTGATTTAGATACTTTATCTGAAAAATAGAAAGCTCACCGACGACATTGCAACGCACAAAAGACCAAGAGTGCCCATTCGCATCTGATCCATTTGGTGAGCTTGAGAATACACCGCGTCTAAATCCCATATCTTCCAATAAAGTGCCGACGACTTCGTCAAACTGAGAAACGATATGGCTGTGCGATTGTTTCATCCCCGAAACTTATCCGCTAGCTTTTGCATCGCGCTGCGCGTGTCTTTGACGGGCTCAGGAGGTACTGCCTTTTCCTTTTTCTCAGCCGCAGCCTTCACAGTCTTCGAGGATCGCGCGGGGGCGGTGCGCAAAGACACTGCGTTCAAGAAACGGCCAGAGTCGCCAGAGGCTAGCTCTTTCGCGCCATTGGAGCAGCCGCGCGTTACGTCGTCGAGCCAATCCGCTTCGGACTTGGCGAAATCGCTTAGGACATAGCCTGCAACCCGATCTTTGTGACCAGGATGACCGATGCCGAGGCGCACGCGCTGGTAGTGCTCGCCGATGTGTTGGTGGATCGAGCGAAGACCGTTGTGGCCGGCGTGTCCGCCACTCATCTTCACGCGGACTTTGTTTGGGGCGAGGTCGAGTTCATCGTGAAAGACCGTCACATCGTCTGGGGTCATTTTGTAAAAACGCATGGTTTCGCCAACAGATTGACCGGAGAGGTTCATGAAGGTCGCGGGCTTGAGCAGCAGCACCTTCTCAGAGCCGAGCGTGCCGGAACACACCTGCCCTTGAAACTGCGATTTCCAAGGGGTGAAGCCATGATCGCCAGCGATTTCATCGACAACCATAAAGCCAATGTTGTGGCGGTTCTTGGCGTATTTCGCGCCCGGATTACCCAAGCCTACAAAAAGCTGCATCTTATCGCTCCAAAAATAATATGCATCGACGTTGCTCACGTGGCGCGTATCAAGTGTGTTTGACGTGATGTGGCGGGTTTTAAAAGGCTTGTCGAGAGGCAGCCTTTTCTAGCGTGTCCAAAACGCGCCCGTTGGTTCAGTAAAAATGGCTGGACAAAAGTTTTGTTTTTGATGCAACCTTGGCTCATCAAAAGTTGCCATGAATAGTGGGCCATAAACGCCTGCCTGGACTTAGATTTGCTATTCGAGCAGATTGTATCTGCAAACGAAAAAGTTAGGTCTGTCTCTTCATGTTTTGGAGGCGCGTTATTTCTAGCCGCTCGTTTTGAGCTCTAGACTGCTCAGTTTTTAGTTGCTGTTTTTCGCCTTTTTTTCAAAAATTCTCGTCTGGGCACGCATGACGTCTTGTGCGGAGATGCTCTACTTTGGCCGACGTCACATAGGAAAACTGATGTTTAAAATACCTCTTATTGCTTTCGCTGTTCTTGCAGCCTCTACAACCTACCTTCTTGCACAAGACCGCATTGATACCAATTTGCTCGCGACAGGGGATTGGAGTGTGAACAAAGTTGCCTATCCTGAAGATCCCGCCGGGGATACCTGTTTGGCAGAAACGAACAATGCGTTTCAAACATTGAACCTTTATGGCTATAAAGAGAACTGATTGCAGGTCGTTGTGGCGGACAATCGATGGAATATCAGTCAGGACACTGTCGCGTTTACAATCTCGACAGAGACGTTTTCACGCGCCGCTGAAGGCCCAGCTTATACCAACAATATTTCTTTCGACGTGCTTGACCGTAGCGAAGCGCAAACCCTTATGGACGCCATCGGTCGTGACCTGACCCTGAACGTCACAACAACTAAGGGCAAATCGCTCGGAGATTTCTCCCTCAAAGGATCACAAGCCGCGATGCGCGCCTTTGCGCCGAGTTGGGATGGCATTCACCAAGCAAGTGCAGCCGCGACTTCATCGGATCCGTTTATTGACACATCAACTTACAGCCGATCATACGATCATACGATCAAACGCTCGAAGATGGCACATGGCAAACATGGTCTGTCGAAAACGGGTCTTATAATGACAATGGTAACTGGGGCGTTGATATTCGTGGCGAAGGGCCGCTCGGCGAATTTCTCGGTAACTTGGGAGTCTCTTGCCAACCCACGATTAGCTGGCAATGGCCCCGCACCTATCTTGACGCATCGTCTATTCCCGATGAGGCGATGTCGGCACTGATGCAATTTGTCTGCCGTGAAAGCTAGGGAGCGTTTTCACAGGGCTTGGGAACTTTTGAAATGAATATTTATGGGTTTTCTTGCACCGAAGGAACCGGTTGAAAAAGCGTTGGCGTGATTTGAAGTCAAAGCCACGACAGTTCAAGACTTGGGGTCGGAGTCATCAACATCTGACAAAAAAACGGGGCCTGAAGGGACCCCGTTTAAGGCTATTAGAACGAAAGAGCGATTATTCGTCGTCGCCGCCTTGCTCTGTTGTTGGGACGTCTGCTGCATCCACTTCTTCGCCATTGTCTTCGTTGTCGGAAGATTTCAGGCCAGATGGCGCGGAGAGGTTCGCAACAACGAAGTCACGATCAATCGTAGGCTTGGCACCCGCTGGAAGCGTGATGTCAGAGATGTTGATGGTGTCGCCAACGTCCAAACCAGTCATATCAACTGTCAACTTCTCAGGGATATCACCCGCGGTAACAATCAACTCGACCTCTGGACGAACTGTTGTCAGAACGCCACCGCGCTTGATGCCCGGTGCTGCTTCTTCGTTGATGAACTCAACAGGAATAAACAGGTTGATCTTCGTCGTACGCTTGAGGCGCATGAAGTCGATATGTGTCGGCAAGTCTTTCACAACGTGACGCTGTACATCGCGGCAGATGACGCGAACGTCGTCGTGGCCTTCGACCTTCATGTTCAAAAGCGTGGACTTAAAGCGACCTGCTTTAAGAGCTTTGAGTAAAACATTGAAAGGAACGTTGATAGGAAGAGGATCTGCGTCGCCACCAAAAATGATGCCAGGCACCATGCCTGCACGACGTGCTTGACGAGCGGCGCCCTTGCCTGTCCCCGTACGGACCTCAGCGTGGAAGTCAGGAACTTCTCCAGCCATAATATATTCTCCAAGTGTTAGAGCGAAGTGCCTCCAAGGCTGTCACCCCGCGTGAAGACGCGCGTATAGACGGGAATCGTACTTAGGGGAAGCCTATTTTTCCTTGCAAATATTCAAGGCCCGCTTCACTGGAATCCTATGAGCTTTTTGAACACATTTATGTCTGATCTTCGCGCGTCCCGCGCGCCTGCTGCGGGGTTTATTGTCGTGGGTTTGTATTGGGGCAGCTTTGCGGGTTTGGTGCCTGATCTTAAAGCTGCGATTGGGGCAAGCGACGGCACATTTGGGTCGACGATGTTCTTTGCGGCATTGGGTGCTTTGGCCGCCATGTGGCTAGCGCCGCGGGTTGATGCAAAGCTTGGAGCGCGCGCTTTGCAGGGCTGTGCAATTGCAGTCGGATGCGCGTTTTTACTGCCTGGACTAGCAAAGGGTCCGATTGCATTTACAGTCGCTATGTTGCTCGCGTCGGCAGGGTCAGGATCCCTCGATGTGATCATGAACACACGTGTGAGCGCGCTAGAGGCGACCTCAAAACGCTCTTTGATGAACCTAAACCATGCCCTATTTTCGTTCGCCTATGCGGGTGCCGCCATGAGCGCTGGTTTCTTTCGCGAGGCAGGTTTCGCGCCGCTTACGGTCTTTGCCTGTATATCAATGCTGAACATTCTGTTGCTTAAGGTCATGTATCAAGATGCGGCTGTGCTGGAAAACGACGTTACAGTTGGGTCTTCGCATTTGAGCAGGCCGTTGATTTGGCTCGGTGGATTGATCATTTTGATCGCGTTCATGTCGGAGCAAGCGACGGAAGCGTGGTCTGCTTTGCATCTGGAGCGTGGCCTTGGTGGGAGTGCGGCGCAGGGTGCGCTTGGGCCTGCGATCTTGGGTTTAACGATGGGTGTTGGGCGGTTATCTGGGCAGTTTATCTCGACGCATGTACGCGAGACCTATGTGTTGCAGGTTGCGGGGGTGATTGCTGCGCTCGGCTTAATGATCGCGGCCAGTGCACTGTCCTTAAGTGTAGCATATGTCGGTTTTGCGATCCTTGGTTTGGGTGTCTCGGTGATGGCACCAATGGCCTATTCGGCAGTGGGCAAGCGGGTGAACAATCAGCAAAGGGCAGTGATAATCACGCGCATTTCTGTCATTGGTTACATTGGATTTTTTATCGGTCCACCCTTGATGGGCGGCTTGTCAAAATCCTTTGGCTTGTCGATTTCATTTTACACAATCGGGGTAATTCTCTTGCTTGTCAGTGTCTTTTTGGCTCCTCAACTCAGGAAACAGTGAGCTTCCGATCCGGTGGGGAGGTGTATGAATACCGCGTTGATGAAATTTTAACTGTATTCGCCTAAGTCTTGGAAAAATATCGCTAAATTGGCAAGTTTTCGCTGATAAGGTCCTTAAAAGAAGTAGCCCTCTTCACACCTGAACAATCGAGGTACCTTTTTCGCCTGCTTGTGTGCTCGCGCTTTGCTATTTGAAAAATCATTCCACTTTCTGTGGGGGGTCACTGAGAATGCCTGTTGAGATTAACCAGTATATCTATGGTAACAGCTCGTTAATTTTGCGGGCGGGTCTGATCAAAGCAATGTGCCGTATTGGATGAACCAATTCTCGCAAGCCGAGGATAATACCTATGCGGCGAATGGCGGCTATGGATTTCTACGTCAATTTGCGGACCGTTAAGAGCCAAGCAATGAATGGGGCTTTGAGGGCGTTACGGGCCTTTGGGATTCCGACTTTGCCGATTTTGACGAGGTCTCCTTTGACTCCGTCATTTTGACCCCTGGCAACTTTACCCAAGGCCTCGCGCCAAACGAACCATACCCGGGCGAATCGCGCTCTCCCCTCGAGGCATCAATTGACGTCTTGCGCGACACGATAGCAGAGCAGCCGAATGTGCAGTTCTACATTTACGAAGGCTGGGCCGATCTGGGCAGTAACTTCTGTTTTCCCGTTTCCGGCAGCCAATTGCAGCAGTTTCACGATTACAATGCGGGCGAGTATTACGATTGGTACGTCGAGTATGTCGAGGGCATCAATGACGCGGTGCCGGGGGTTGATCGATGGTGAGGTCGTCATCGACACGAGTGATACGGACGCTGGAGATCTCAGCAGCCGTTGGTACGAGCTCGAAGAAGGCGAGCATGAAATTTGGGTGCAATACATCGAGATAGATGGCGAACAATCGCTCAGTCTGGACTGGGCGGGGCCGTCCATTGGTGGCGCTGTGGACGCGCTTGCAGGCGACATTCCGTCCGACACCGAAGAGGGTGTAGAACCGCCCGCACACGTTGAGCCTGAAGCTCCGATCGAGTCTGTTGAGCTGGACACACCAGAAATAGAGCCACAAATGGCCCTTGCCGTAACGGCTATTGAAACGAATGCAACTTCTCTGAATGATCGGGATTTTGCGTCCCACGCGGGCGTATCGCAGATCACCAATGGTATAACGCTTGCTTCTGACGAAGACGCGTTGCTTGACGGTGGTCCAAGCGAAGGCGCTGTTCAGTTCACCGCGCAGATCTCCGTAGAGACATCTGGTCTTTATGAGATCGGACTGGCCTCTGACGAGCAATCGCAGGTTAACATCAAAGGGCTTCCTGTTGTAAACACCGATGCTGATGATGACGGTGCCATGCAATCCAACTCGATTTTTCTGACGTCAGGTACTCACAACGTCGAGGTTCAGTATTTGGATACGAACGGTCTGCAAGCGCTGAACGTTACGTGGCCGGATCCTGACACCGACGATGAGCCAATGCCAATTGACTATTCTGCTGCGGATGTAGTTGCTACCTTGTTCAGTACCGATGTTGCTGCGCGCTTTGACGAGCAAGCGTTCGAGATCGCGAATAAGGAAGCGGAAGACGCGGAAAAAGAAGAGCTCTTGATCTTCTAAAGCGATGCGCGCTCTTGCACTTCAAGGGTGCGTCGCACATCCTCTCTCTCAGTGATTGCCAACTGGGAGACCTCGCATGATCCATCGCAAAAGCAACGGTGTTTTCATTATTGCTGCGACCCCTTTCGATAAGGATGGCGCGCTTGATCTGACAAGTACGGATCGCATGGTCGATTTTTACCTTGAGATGGGTGTTTCGGGCATGACGATCCTTGGGGTCATGGGGGAAGCACCGAAACTCACCTCAGAGGAATCTTTGACGTTCGCGCGCCACGTTTTGGCGCGTGTGAACGGGCGTGTTCCTGTCGTTGTAGGTATTTCTGGCCCCGGTCTTGATAACATGAAACGTCTCACGAACGAGGTGATGTCGGCCGGTGCCGCAGGTGTCATGGTGGCACCCATGCCCAGCTTGAACACTGAAACGAAGCAAAAGGGGTACTATGCGCAAGTGTGCAAGACGCTGGGCGCTGATGTTCCGATTTGTTTACAGGATTACCCTCAGACGACGGGTGTCACCTTCTCGATTGAAACCCTACTCGATATTTTTGCAGCACATGATCAAATTGTAATGCTTAAGCATGAAGATTGGCCCGGTCTGACCAAACTTTCGTGCATTCGCGAAGCGACGGGCGAGGGGGATCGCAGGTTGTCTATTTTGACGGGCAACTCCGCACTCTTCCTGCCACAAGAAATGCAGCGTGGCGCGGATGGGGCGATGACCGGTTTTGCCTATCCAGAGATGATGGTGCAGGTCGTGACGCGACATTTGGCAGGGGATGTGGACGTGGCGGAAGATCTGTTTGATGCCTATCTTCCGATGGTTCGCTATGAGCAGCAGTTGGGTCTAGGCCTTGCGATCCGTAAAGAGGTGCTGCATCGCCGAGGTGTGCTCGACAGCCCAAAGGTGCGTGCACCGGGGCCTGCACTTACGGATCTTGATAAAGCAGAACTCACGCGCCTTACCATGCGTTTAGAGGTCAAACTCGCGGCGCTTACATGACCTTCGACACTGTCATAAAAAACGGTACATGCGTCACCACGTCCGAACAATTTGTCGCGGACATCGGCATATCGGGTGGCAAAATCGCAGCCTTGGGCGAGGATCTGCAAAGTGCGGATGTAGTCGATGCAAGCGGCCATTTGGTTATGCCTGGCGGTATCGAGGCGCACGCACATATCGCGCAGAATTCTGCGACGGGTGGGATGACGGCGGATGACTACACCTCGGGATCGATCTCTGCCGCATATGGGGGAAACACCTGCATCATTCCTTTCGCAGCCCAGCATCGAGGCATGGGTGTGACAGAAACGCTCGACCTTTATGATAGCCGTGCGGCGGGGGCGTCAGTTCTAGATTACTCCTACCACTTGATCGTCTCTGATCCGACGAAAAAAGTGCTTACAGAAGAGTTGCCAGCCGCCTTCAAACGCGGGATCACTAGCTTCAAATTGTTCATGACCTACGACAAAATGCTGGTAAACGACGCGCAATTCTTGGATGTTTTGAGCGTTGCGAAAGAGCATGGCGCATTGACTATGGTGCATGCGGAAAACGCAGGCATGATCAAATGGATGACGGATCGTCTTTTAGCAAAAGGGTTAAAGGGGCCGAAATACCACGCACTGTCTCATCCCGCCCTCGCCGAGGAAGAGGCGATCCACCGCGCGATTTGCATGGCGAAACTGGTGGATGCACCCTTGCTTATCGTCCACATTAGCACGCCTGAGGGCGCGGCGTTGGTACAAAATGCGCGTCAAGTGGGGGCAAAGATATATGGCGAAACTTGCCCGCAATACCTTTTCCTGACCCGCGAAGATATGGACAAGCCTGATATGCAAGGCGCGGCCTTCATGTGCTCGCCGCCTTTGCGTGACAAACCCACACAGGACGCGCTCTGGGCGCATATTCAAGCAGGCACGTTTGATGTGGTCAGCTCTGATCATTCGCCTTACCGCATGGATGAAAGCGGCAAGCTCGCCAATGGCCCGGACGCGCCGTTCACGGTGATCGCCAATGGCATGCCTGGCATCGGCGCGCGCCTGCCCATGCTGTTTAGCGAAGGGGTTAGAAAAGGGCGGATTACCTTACCCGAATTCGTCGCGCTCAGCTCCACAAACGCGGCGCGGCTTTACGGGTTGTTGCCGCAGAAGGGTACGCTCACGGTCGGTGCTGATGCGGATATTACGATCTGGGATCCTGAGAAACGGGGTACGATTACCGCTGCGAACCAACAGGACAACGCGGGTTATTCTGTGTTTGAGGGATGGGAGGTGACAGGTCTGCCAGTCACCACGTTCTCGAGGGGTCAAAGGGTCATTGATAAAGGCGCTTTGCATGTGAGCGCGTGCCATGGAAAATTCCTGCCGCGCGCCAAGTTCGACGCAGGTGGACGCAGAGGATATCTCGCGCCCGAGTTGGATCCGACGCACAACTATGATGCAGATATCGCCCCATGAGCATCATTGTCATCAACCCGAATTCGAACGAGGCCGTCACGCAAGGCCTGCGCGACGCGCTCGCACCCTTCCAGAGGACCGAGTGTATAACGCTGACGTCTGGGCCCTTCGGGATCGAAAGTCAGGCAGACAGCGACAGCGTCATTCTTCCGATGCTCGAAGTGATCAAATCGCGGCAAGACGCATCGGCCTTCGTGATCGCTTGTTACTCTGATCCCGGTCTGGAAGCCGCCAGAGAGGCTAGTCCTGTTCCCGTGTTCGGCATTCAAGAAACGGGGGTCTCAACAGCCATGTGCCGCGCTGATATGTTCGGTGTGATATCGATTGGCGAAGCGTCTATCCCGCGTCACCGAAGATATATGCGTCGCATGGGTGTGCTTCATCGCCTCGCAGGAGACCGTGCGCTGAACATGAGTGTCGATGAAACCGCACGCGGCTCCGATACACTCGCACGGTTAATAACAGTTGGCAACATTCTTATCTCCGACGGCGCTGAGAGCCTCATTCTTGGTTGCGCAGGTATGGCAAAACACCGCGCCCTTCTAGAAGCTGAACTAGGCGTCCCAGTGATTGATCCGACCCAAGCTGCGGTGGCCATGGCACTCGGAACAGTCTTCGCTTCCCATATCTAATAATATCCCCACCAGAGGCACCAACATGACTGCTTGAGGCATGCCTCGTCACGCATGCGTATCGGCGTATTTCTTAAGGCAAGACCGACAACCAGAACCACGCTGTGAATAAAGTTAATCCAGTCGCAATTAAGACAACTGAGGCCGCGACGCGTTGCGCCCGTTGATACATGCTGGCAAAGATATAGGCGTTTACACCTGGAGCCATCGCAGAAGTCACAACGGCGGACCTCATGCCTGCGTCGGACACACCGATCCACGTGGATAAGGTAAACGTAATCGCGGGATGCAATATCAGGGCAAGAGCGCAGATAAAGAAGATCACGCGCAGATCGCCCTCAGGGCGATAGCGATACAAGATGCCACCAAGCGCGAAAAGCGCGACGGGTAAAGCGGTGCGCACAATCATATCAAGCGTGCTTTGAAAGCTCGCGGGCAGATTGAGGTCCGCTAGATTGAATAAGAACCCCAAGGTAATTGCGATGATCAAAATGTTGCTGAACATCGCTTTCAGAACGGTCGTCGGCAAGCGCGCAAGGCTGGTTCTCGCACCGCTTGCGCGCACCAGTTCCATTACCGTGATGCCGACACCATAGCAAAAAGGTGAATGTAACGCGATGATCGCATAGTTACCTGCCAACGCATCGCCTGTGCCATAAGCCTGCTGCGTTATTGCCAATCCAAGCAACAACGAGTTCGAAAACAATGCGCAAAAGCCGATGGCGACACTGTCCTCCCAAGTGCGTCCGAATACGTGGCGCCCCCCGAACAGGCCAAGGCAAAAACACGTCAGCGCACCGACATAGAAACTGATTAACAATTTTGGATCGAAGCCGGTTGTCAGATCAATTTCTGCAAGGGCTTTGAAAAGCAGGCACGGCACGGCCAAGTTTTGTGCGAACTTCATCAACCCGTCGATGGCGCTGTCATTCAGAAATTTGCACCAAACCAAGGCATAGCCAAGCCCAATGACCAAAAAGACAGGTAGGATAACGTCGATAAGCGCTTGCATCAGGCGCTACACATCATAGCTGATTTGCATGCCATCGAACGCGGGCGTGATATGATCGGGTGTCTCGTTAAGGACGGTTTCATAGTCCAAATCGATGTGCATATTGGTCAACACCGCGCGAGGCACGGCCGACTTGGCGATCCAGTCCAGCGAGTTTTCCAAATGTGAATGGCTGGGATGCGGCGCGCGGCGCAGCGCATCCAAAATCCAGCAATCTGCACCTTCAAGCGCGGACCATGCCTCCTCCGTCATCTCCGAGACGTCCGGCAGATAGGCCAGTGGGCCAACTCGAAACCCGAGGGCGTCAATCGTACCGTGCTCGATTTCGAATGGGTGTAGTGTGATCGGACCGCCCGCGCCCTCAATCGTGAACGCGTCCTCAATCGTGAACAGATCCAAGATCGGCGGATAGGCTGAGCCTTTGGGCTGCACGAATGCGTAGCCAAACCGTGAGAGCAAATCGTTCTGCGTCGCCCCATCGGCCCATACGGGCAGGCGCGCGCGCATGTTGAATACGATCATGCGCAAATCATCTATGCCATGCACGTGATCCGCATGGCTGTGAGTGTAGGCGACTGCATCGAGTGTGCCGATCCCCGCATCCAGTAATTGAGTGCGCAGATCGGGGGAGGTGTCGATCAAAACGCGCGTCACACCGCCTTCTGCGATGCGTTCAATCAAGAGGGAGCACCGACGCCGTGCGTTCTTGGGGTTCTCAGGGTCGCAATCGCCCCAATTGCCGCCAAGCCGTGGAACCCCGCCAGAGGAGCCGCATCCAAGTATGGTAAAGCGCAATTCAGCCATCAGACAGCGGTCTTGTAGGTGGTGATTTTGCTAAAGAGACGCTCAAAATTCGATTCGGTCTGCGCTGCAAAATCTGCGATATCCATGCCGAACACATCCGCGCCCACATCTGCGGTGTAGGCCGTATAAGCGGGTTCATTGCGTTTGCCACGTCGTGGAACAGGGGCGAGGTAGGGGCTGTCGGTTTCCACCAAGATTTGCTCAATCGGAGCGGCTGCGAAGATGTCGCGCACCTCTTGAGATTTCGGGAATGTCGCGATGCCGGACATAGACAGATAGAAACCCAGATCAACACAGATTTGTGCCAGTTCAGGGCCAGAGCAATAGCAATGCATCACGCAGGAATAGGGCGCATTTCGGTGCTCTGCGCTTAGAATATCGGCCATGTCGTTATCGGCGGCCCGCGTGTGGATTATTAATGGCAGGCCAGTGCGCTGGGCCGCTTCGATATGCACGCGCAAAGACTGCTTTTGGATATCCATGCTATCGGCGGTGTAGTGATAATCGAGACCTGTCTCGCCAATGCCAATCATTTTCGGGTGTGCGGTCAGGTCGATCAGCTGGTCTACAGTCGCAAGCGGCTCTTCTGCCGCACTCATCGGGTGGGTGCCTGCAGCGTAGAAGACTTGGCTGTTCGCCTCTGCCAGCGCACGCACGCTGGGTACATTGCGCAAGCGTGTACAAATCGTGACCATACGGTGAACACCGGCCTCCGCGGCGCGTGCCAGAATATCGGGCAATTCACCCTCAAAATCAGGGAAATCCAGATGACAATGGCTGTCAGTAATCAGGGGCGGTGTGGTCATCATGCGTCCTTGCCGCGCGGCTCAGGTCGCCGCCTGCGAAATATGTCTCAGGGTATCTAGGATGAGCGCGGCAGGGTCAAGGTTCACAGCGCGCCCATGGCGCAGCTTCGCGTCTACATCTTGCGCGGTTTGCGCCCAACGACGTGCGTGATGCGGGCTAGGGGAAAGCCGCGCGATCATGTCGCCCTCGCCCTTGGTCGCTTCGGGGGTCGGGGTGACGCCAAGCGTGCCCGCCCGCGCAAGGCGGGCCAAGATCAGCGCGATCAGATCGACAAGCATATCCAGCTTATCCTCAGCCCCCCTTTGCGCGGCGGCATCGGCAAGACGCAGCGCGCGGGCGCGATCCATGCGCGGCATCGTAGCAAGCAGACTGACGAGTTCTGCGTAAATCGCAGGGCCGGAAAGGTTTGTCATGCGAATAGCTTCGCCAACAGAGCCGGATGTTAGCGCAGTCAGCGCCCCTTGATCGAGATCGGTGTCGGGCAAGGCTTGGCTGAGTGCATTCGCCATATCGTTGTCGCCTAAGGGGGAAAGTCGCAATTCGCGACAACGCGAGCGAATGGTTGGTAAAAGGCGCGAAGGTTGGTGCGAGATCAGCAGAAGTGTTGCGTTTTCGGGCGGCTCTTCAAGGCGCTTGAGCAAGGCGTTGGCGGCTTGCATGTTCATTTCATCCGCGGCGTCAACGATCACGACACGTCGGCCGCCTTCCGCAGAGGAAAAGTTGAAAAAACCATTCAACTTACGCACATCATCGACGCGAATGTCTTTGGCGAATTTGCCCGCCTCAAGGCTCTTTTTCTGATCGCTCTCTGTTGACCCAGCTCCGCCGCGACGCAACACAAAGAGCGAGGGATCAGCACCAGCTGCAATGCGACGTGCAACCGGATGCTCTGGATCCGTCTCAAGCGAGGTAGGTTTTCCAGGCGCTCCAAACATGCCGCTATCATCCATAGATTGGCTCAACAAAAAACGCGTGATGCGGTAAGCGAGGGTGGCTTTGCCCGTGCCGCGCGGCCCGATCATCAGCCAGCCATGATGCAGACGGCCTGTATTGTAGGCCTCTAGAAAACTAGTTTCTGCCGCGTCTTGACCAATCAAACGTTTGGTGTCGCGCGGATGCGGCGCGCCTGGAACGCAGTCGGGTTCAGGCAGCGCGTCGCTCATCCCAGATGCGCCTTGATCACGCTCAAGGTTTCAGCGGCAATCGCATCAATGTCACGCGCGGCATTAATAATGCGAAAGCGCTTGGGCGCTGCAGCGGCCAGTTCTAGAAACCCTGAACGCATTTCTTTTTGCAAACCTGCTCCGAAGTTTTCAAAGCGACTGTCGATGCTATCGCGTTCAATCGCGCGCGCATGCGAGACATCGGGGTCCATATCAAAAAGTAATGTGAGATCAGGTTCGCGCCCTATCATCAGCGTGTGTAGTTGATCCACAAGCGCGCATAGATTGCCGCGAGAAAGGCCCTGATACATGCGTGTGCTATCGGCGAAACGATCACAGATTACGACTTTGCCAGCGGCGAGGGCTGGTAAGATCGTGCGCTCCATATGATCGCGACGCGCGGCTGTGAACAACAGGATTTCCGTTTCAGCGGACCAGCGATCTGGCTCGCCCTGCAACACAAGTGCGCGAATTTCTTCTGCACCTGCAGAACCACCGGGCTCGCGTGTAAGAACAACTTCTAACCCCTCGGCCTCTAGCGCTGCGGCAAGCCGTTTGGCTTGGGTGGATTTGCCAGAGCCATCAATGCCTTCAAAGCTGATGAAACGCCCCGCGGGCACAGTCATGGCGTTAGGATCCTTGATCTGCGGGTGCGGCTGGAGGTTCGTTCAGCTGCGCGATCAACATTTGTGCAACCGTTCCTATACGGGACATGAACCTGCTCGCAGGCACATCATTAGCCGCGACAAGAGGAATGCGCGTCTCAGGCAAGCCGGGCGGTGTGATCACCAACTCTGCGATCTGTTGATCCTTCGCTATTGGTGCTGTGATGGGCCCGTTATAGATCACCTCCGCGACGACTTTTGCGCCTGTGGTCACGGGCATCAAAATGGAGACGTCTTCGATGGGCACGAGCTGTACCTTCTGATCGCGCCCCATCCAGACATCGGCTGTGGCTACGGACGTTCCGGCCTTCGCGACTGGCTTCACTGCGAATTGGCGAAAGGCCCAGTTCACAATCGATTCCGCTTCTTCTGCACGTGCTTGTGCACTTTGAAGTCCTGAGATCACAAAGATCACGCGACGGCCACGCTGTTTTGCGGATCCGGCAAGACCGTAGCCTGCTTCTTGGGTGTGGCCTGTTTTCAGGCCATCCGCGCCGATCCCGAGCGACAAAAGCGGATTGCGGTTGCGGGTGTTTTGCGGTGCGCGGCCATCAAACTTGAACTCGCGTTCCGAAAAGAGGGGATAGAAGCTGGGAAAGTCGGTGATCAAACGGTTCGCGAGCAAAGCAAGATCGCGCATCGACATGCGGTGCCCTGCCTGTGGCCAGCCATTGGAATTGGAGAAGGTAGAGTTGGTCATCCCGAGTTGCTGCGCACGCTGTGTCATGAAGCGCGCAAAACCTGCTTCGGTGCCATCAGGGCTAAGCGCTTCTGCGATCACTGCGCAGGCATCGTTGCCGGAGAGCACGATAATGCCGCGGATCAGATCTTCGACCTTGATGCGATCGGTAGTGTCGAGAAACATAGTGGACCCACCGTAGGCCATCGCATGTTGGGACACGGGAAGTTTGTCATCCAGCGCCAAACGTTCGTCGCGTAAGGCCTCGAACGTGATGTAGAGGGTCATCAGTTTGGACATCGATGCAGGCGGTAGCATTTGATCGGCGTTCTTGTTCAGCAAGACGGTGCCTGTCGTTTGATCAATCACAAACGCAGAGGTCGCGCGGGCCTCAAATGCGCCAGCAGGCAGCGCCATAATCAAAGGCACAACAAGCGCCGCAATCTTCGTGATGAGGTGGCGCATTAGCGTGCCTTCCTTATCGTTAGTGTTTTAGTTGCTGACAGCATAGGCATCCGCAAAGTCCGACGTCTTAATCTTTTTCAAAATTGCGCTCCGCTAGGCGCTTGTTTGCGCAGGACCTACAAGAACACGCCAAAATGGCTTGCCAGGACTATTAGACTTTTTGAATGTAGGCACAATGGCCGATGTTTCGGTCCTAATTTGCGCGTGACGTTTTGTCCTGCTTTGGCGAAATGTAGCCTTGTTTCGTGCACATTAAAAGTCCGACGACAGTGCTTGCGCGGAAATTCGAACAACTTGTGTGCCTTAGTCTGAATTTTCGTGCTCTTAGCCCCTTGTCGATGCGCATTTGCAAGGGTATGCAGTGCTCGTCGGAGGCTTGGCAGAGTGGTCGAATGCACCGGTCTTGAAAACCGACGAGGGTGAAAGTCCTCCCAGGGTTCGAATCCCTGAGCCTCCGCCA
>Ga0115564_10000081_pt1 | contig 93148 bp, 103 predicted proteins | sample COGITO_mtgs_1105_7_FD_88680 | JGI IMG/M metagenome (GOLD analysis project Ga0115564, IMG submission 88680) | Pelagic marine microbial communities from North Sea - COGITO_mtgs_110523 | ecosystem: Environmental > Aquatic > Marine > Epipelagic | place: Germany:Helgoland, sampling site Kabeltonne...
CCCTGATCCCCGCCCTCAAAGCTACCGGGAACGTCCTGCTGGTTTACGGGGTTGTTCTGGGCCTCGGGATCGCCCTCTAAATAGTCCTCTTTGGCAGCGGCGGCATCAATGCGCTCATTGAGTCTGCGGAAGAATCCAAACATCGATTGACTCATCGCATCTCGCTGTTTTCCCAGAAACATAATGCTAAAGATCGCTGAAATGAGAAGCGCCAGCGCTAGAGCCAGCAGCCCCCTGACCGAAGTGAAGAATTGGATGGCGAACCAGATCACGACCACCAGCGCCAATCTGATGGTCGTGTAGGTTACCCACGCCATTGACTTGTTCTTCACCCCCTCAACGCTACCCCGACAAGGTTTGCGATTATGGCGTACCCTTAGATTCCACCAACAGGCAACGTGAGTGGGCAGCAAGGAACAAAGCAAGATCGATATTCCACGGATTTGTGAGGAGGGTCATGATCAAGGTAGCTGGAGCTTTAGTCGGAATCGCTTTCTACATTTATTCGATTATCGATGTCCTGCGCAGCGAAAAGAGCCACACGCGCACGCTCCCGAAATACGTGTGGCTCCTGATCGTGATCGTGTTACCAATTATCGGCGGAGTGATCTGGTTGCTATTAGGACGCCCCTGGCCTGCCGGCGGATTATCGGGGCGAAAGTCCGAGCCCAGCGCCCCTGACGATGATCCTAAATTCTTACGCAAGCTCGATGACGACGTGTGGATAGATAAAATGCGTAAACGACGCGAGCAAAACCCCTAACTCGCAGAGTTTATGTGACTTAGCTACACCCCCGCGTAACTATGCAGGCTGTTAATGAAGATATTGACCCCAAAATAGTTGATCAGAAATGATAGCCAACCGACTAATACAATGATCGAGGCTTTCTGGTGTTTCCAACCGGCTGTTGAACGCGCGTGCAAGTACGCAGCGAAGACCACCCAGGTAATAAATGCCCATGTTTCTTTGGGGTCCCATCCCCAATATCTACCCCAGGCATTTTCAGCCCAAATCGCTCCTGCGACGACAGCAAAAGTCCAGATGGGAAATGAAAAAGAAATTATTCGATGGGTGAGCCCTTCCAGTTTTTCTCGTGATGGCAGTTGCTTAAACCAGCCTTTGTCTGAGATCAAGGAAAGACCTGCGGTTGCAGCACCCACAGTGAAGGCCCCGCCGCCAATAATCGCCGCAAAGACATGGATGACAAGCCAGTAGGACTTCAGCGCGGGAACTAGCTGGGCCGCCTCGGTGTACAACACCGTTACGGCTAAACCGAGGGTTAACAGGGTCGGGATTGTGACAAAAAGCCCTAGCCATCGCAAATCTCGCTGGGTTGACCACACCAGGAAGACCAGCAAGATTCCCAACGCCGATGTAATGGAAAATTCGTACATATTGCCCCAGGGCACCCGTCCAGCCCACATTCCACGGAGAACGACTCCCACAAGGAGCATTGCCGCTGATAGCCAGGTGAGAGACATGCCGATATTGGCGGCCCTGTGGCCTGGCTCTAGCCGAGTCACTTCGTTGATCGATTCGTGTACCTTTGATCCACCAGATTCGACTAACACTTTCGCTGACCCAAGTTGGACCTGTGGCTCTTTTCGCCGTCCCGCAGCGAAAGAAATTGAAAATAGTACTGTCGCAATGAACAGGGTAACCATCGCAGCGTAGATGAAATTGTTACTTGAATCTGCTAATCCCAAGCTATCCATCAGAGCACTTTCCCTTTCAGTAATTCAACAAGTCGGTCCACCTGCTCTGTTGCATCGTGACCGGACGCTTTGGCGATTCCCGCGACCTCAACCTTAACCCGGCTCCCCGATATGCGCCCGGGAACCTCACCGACCTTGACCCAGATACGACGGCGTTGAACAAACAGACTCATGCTTAGTCCGGCAATTGCCAGAATTGCCGCAATCAAAGCCAATTCCTTGCCCGGGTCGTACGCAAGCTGAAATGAGGCCCAGCGTTCATAACCGGTGAATTCGATGCTTCCCGCGCCTTCGGGCAAATTCCACGTCTGCCCAATCCGCAACGGATCGATTCCTAGCTGGGTCATGCCTTCAACGTTGAGGGTGTAAATACTTTGCGGTACACCGTCATCTAAACCGAGATCACCCACCCAAGCCCCGAAAAAAATAGAAATGTCGTCGGGCGCCGGGAAAATCGAGTGCGGTCCGCGGATCTCGTCAACTGCCGTAGTTGGTAGGAAAAGTCCGCGAAAACCCAGCTGCGGATCTGCATCAGGTACTTTGATCACCCCTGTCGACGTAAAATTGCCGTCTTGTGGCAGAAATACGACCGCGTCGTCGAGAACTACTGCACCCTGTGAATCGCGCACAATTAGCTTGGGTGCATAACCGTGTCCCACCAAAAAGACCTTTGCTGCGTCAATTACTAAGGGCTGATTAACTTCGACCAAATGCGTAGTTGAAGCTGGCTCACCCGGCTGATCCACGACCATGTTTGCTTCAAAAAGCCGTGGCGCCCCTGACTGGGCATTTCCGCGTTCGAATTCAACATTAAAACTCTCCAGAGTAAAAGAAAACTCGGGAAGGCTATCTGCCGAGGAAAGTCGTCCACCACCCCAAGCGTCGTACTGGGTCAAAGTATTTGAGAATCCTTCACCCTCACGAACGATGACATTGCCACGCCAACCGAAGAGCCCCCCGATTGCAACCCCAACTAAAATCAGAATAAGTGAGAAATGGAAAACCAAATTGCCGGTTTCACGCAGGTATCCCTTTTCGGCTGCAACCCAGTGACCGCCGTGTGTGTCGTGACCCACCACAGTACGCCAGCGTTCCTTTTTGAGAATTGCGCATGCGCGGGCAATGATCACTTCGGGCTCACCCACAAATTCAAATTCACCTCCACCAAATCGGGAGAGGTTCTTGGGCGCAGACGGCGGCGGCCTACGCATCGCTTTCCAATGCAGCCCAAGCCTGGGCAGGACACACCCAATCAGGGAAATGAACAATAAAATATACACGGCCGAGTACCACGGCGATCCGAACACGTCAAAAAGCCCCACTGAATCAAAAATTGGCCCGAGCGTTGGGTTGTCTGTAATCCACTGCTCAACCAAGATTGGGTTGGTGCCTCTCTGGGGCAAAATTGAACCGGGAATGCTCGCAAGAGCAAGTAAAAACAGCAAAATCAGCGCTGTTTTCATGCTCGTAAGTTGCCGCCACAGCCACCGAAGAAACCCGCGCTGTGAAAGTGGAGGTAATTGAGCGCTCACTACATCACCGTCTCAAACCCTGGTAACGTCACTCGAAGCCAAATGGTGAATTCGGCCCACGCTCCCGTGATCAGGAGCACTCCCACAATCACCAACAAGATGCCACCGATTCGCATAATGGCAAGGTTATGTTTCCGCAAAAAATTCAATGCTCGTGCAGTCCGTGAGAAAAATAAACCTAGCAGAATAAATGGCAGACCCAATCCGAGCGAATAGACCAGGGACAGGAGCGCACCTCGGGCCGCACTTGCTTCGGTGAATGCCAGGCTTTGCACGGCTGCAAGTGTGGGCCCGATACATGGTGTCCAACCAATGCCAAATGCTACGCCCAGAATCGGAGCACCCGCAATACCCCACCTGGGGATATGGTGAAAACGATATTCTCGTTGTAAGCCGGGGACCAGGCCCATGAAAGCGAGACCCATGACAACCACAAGAACTCCAAGAACTCGATTAATCCAATCCGAGTACTCCAGCAGGAGCGAACCGAAACCACCAAATAGTGCGCCATAGGAAACAAAAACCACACTAAAACCGAGTACGAAAAGACTGCTTCCCAATAGTACGCGCCCTTTTCGCCCCTGGGTGAGTTCGGCGCCGGTCAATCCGGTGATATAACTGATGTACCCGGGAGCAAGGGGAAGTACGCACGGGCTCAGAAACGCCAGAATCCCTGCCGCAAATGCAATGGGCATTGCAAAGATTAATGAGCCGCTAGTGACGATCGGGCCTATGTTATCCATTTGCCCTTCCAGATTCTTCACGCAGCGGCTCGATCATGGCCCGCAGCGTTGCGGCTGTCACCACTCCCAATGCACGAGCGGCAACCCTTCCTTTTTGGTCGATTACGATCGTTGACGGAATCGCTTGTGGGGGAAGCGAATCATTGAATAGCAATTGAATCCTTCCATCCGTGTCGACCAATGACGGGTAGGTGACATCGAATTTTCTGATGAATGCCCGCGCGGCAGCATTTGAGTCTCGTGTGTTTAATCCGATGAATTGCACGCCTTGATTCTCAAATTGTTTTGCGACCTCTTCCAACGCACCTGCCTCAGCTCGACATGGAGCGCACCAAGAAGCCCACACATTGAGTACCACAATCTGACCGGCGAAATCAGCCAGCTCTAAGGTCTTTCCCGCGAGATCGACACCGGACGCATTTGGTGCAACTTGACGCTGATCAGGTGGCAAGATTGTGATGGAACCATCACCGGAAACAAAACCTGCATCTGTTGCCGGGTCAGTTGAACAGCCGGTAAGGGTAAGTCCGATTACAACAAATATTGCCAAGGTTGCCCGAGTAAGCGCACGCATGTATAAATGCTAAGCGCCAGCGACCTTGCTGGCCATTTCAAGTAGGTCTCTCGACGGCTCTGAATACGTAATCGCAACCAACCCCTCGTCGTCGAAGGTCAAAGAAGTCACAGATGCCAAGGTGCACTGACGCGAACGCGGGTCATGCCACAACCTACGGTTCTCCGCAGCAAGCCGAGCAATCCAAATTGGTAGCTGATGGCTCACAAGAACCGCCTCACGGCCTTTAGCCTGCGAACGCGCCGACTCAATTGCTGCGCTCATCCGGGTGGCCACAATGTCGTAGGGCTCACCCCATGACGGCTTGAAGGGGTTCCATAGGTGGCGCCAGGTCCTTGGCTGCTTGAGAACCCCGTCGCCAACACTCACCCGCTTGCCTTCGAAAATATTTTCGGCTTCGATTAAGTCTGAATTAGTGACGATCTCGACGCCATGATTTTTTGCGATCGGTGCCGCAGTTTGTTGGGCGCGCTCCATCGGCGAGGAGATCACCGTGGCGATATCGCGATTGGCCAATGCGCTGGCAGCACGATCAGCCATCTTTAGACCAAGATCGCTGAGGAAGTAGCCCGGAAGCCGACCGTAGAGGACTCCCTGCGGGTTTTCTACCTCACCATGGCGCAGCAAGTGGACCGTCGTGTGACCCGATACCGACGTCATGATGGCCTACTTCGCGCTCTTGCGCCGCGCGACCGGCCTGCGACGACTTGGCCGCCACGACACTTCACCAGTGTCAAGTGCAGCCTCGCGCAAGCTTTCGGCGTGAACGGAGAGTGCATCGACCAAGGCAAGTGGCGTATTGACTTCAGCAAGCACATCGACCCGAAGACCGTGTTCTGCTGCCGTCTTCGCGGTCTGTGGGCCGATGCAGGCAACAACCGTTGTCGCATGCGGCTTACCGGCGATTCCCACCAGATTCCGAACTGTGCTGCTCGAAGTGAACAGCACCGCATCAAAGCCACCGGTCTTGATAGCTTCGCGGGTGTGAGCGGGTGGCGGAGCTGCGCGAACGGTTCGAAATGCCGTGATGTCTTCAACTTCCCAGCCCAGTTCAATTAAGCCTGCAACTAAAGTGTCGGTTGAAATATCGGCTCGGGGAAGGAAAATTCGATTGATCGGATCAAGGAGGCTGTCGTACGGTGGCCATTCCTCCATCAACGCCGTGGTGTTTTGATCACCCGGTGGAACCAAATCGGGCTTCACTCCAAAATCAATGAGGGCCGCGATCGTTGACGCGCCAACGGCTGCAACTTTCAGCCCAGAGAATGAGCGGGCGTCCAATCCATATTCCTCAAGTTTCTCCCGAATCGCTCGAACCGCATTAAGAGAGGTAAAACCAACCCATGCGTAACGGCCAGAAACCAATCCGTTGACTGCACGATCCATCTGCTGCGGGGTCCGTGGAGGCTCCACCGAAATTGTTGCTACTTCACTGGGGACTGCCCCATGTGATTTGAGAACCTGCATCATTTCGGCAGTGTTGTCTTGGGTGCGTGGAATGAGTACCCGCCAGCCAACGAGTTCTTTCTTTTCAAACCAGTTGTACTTTTCTCGTTGATCAATTACTTCTCCCACAACCACAAAGCCGGGCCCGGAATCCTTTGAGTTTTTCAGTAGGGCTCCCACTCCGCCAAGGGTAGATACCGTTGTGCGTTGATCAACTGTTGTACCGTTACGAGTGATCGCGATCGGCGTAGCGAGATCGCGCCCTGCTTTTATCAATTTGTCTGCGATTGTGGTCGCTAAATCGCCACCTTTAAGGAAGACAAGGGTCTGACGGGGACTCATTAAAGTTTCCCATTCAATCCCGGGATCCTGGGCATCAAGAATTCGTACTTCATGCGTCTTTCCGCCCGTCAGGTTAAAGCCCGCGAACGCCGGTATGCCGGTGACTTCGCTGACTCCAGGGACAAGTTCAAAGCTGGCATGTGAACGGCGAAGCACCGAAATCTCGGGGATGAGCGCACCTGAAACTATGGGATCTCCGAGAACCAAGCGCACAACTAAGTCCGATTCGCGCGCGAGCTCCAAAACCAACTTAGCCGCTTCCGCCGGCTCAAGTTCCTGTTCATCTTCGCCCACTGCAATGACCACCTTGTCTGCATTGACATAAGTCGCCGCGATCTGGCTGGCATGTAAGTCGGAGACGATCTTGTCTGCCTTTTGCAGTAGGCGAACGGCTCGCATGGTGAGCAATTCTGGGTCACCTGGCCCTGCCGCGATGAAAACGATTGAACCCAGCATGGCCTTTTTGCGCGGTGGGGTTGGCGAAACCTCTACCCCTTCAGGAGCTACAGATTTTGGTGCGGTTTTTTTTCCAGCAGTCGCTTCTTTGACTGTGGGCTTATTCGGTGTTGTCACTTGGGCTGCCTCTTTTGTTGGTGATGAACTGGTCTTGGCGGTTCTAGATGTTGGTGTTGTAGGCGTTGGGGATTTCGCATGTGGACTCACGCGATGTCCACCTGGCTAAGTTCCTGCGGGCTCGGTTCAGAATCCAACTTCTGATCATGGAATGCGAGAATTTGCAATTCGACGGCAAGATCCACTTTTCGCACTTCTACCTCTTGCGACACTTTAAGGAACACTGGTGCAAAGTTGAGAATGCTCACGAGTCCTGCTTCGATCATGAGGTCTGCGATTTCCTGGGCCGACTCCGCTGGGGTGGTGATTACCCCGATATTTGCTTCGTTTTTCGAGACAACTGCCGCTAAATCGCTTATCGGCATGACGGTGAATGATTCTTGGCCGCATAGCAGCGTACTTCCTACCAACTCATGGTCTCGGTCAAATATTCCCACAATGTGAAAACCTCGGGCGCCAAATGCGCGGTAGGAGGCCAGAGCTCGACCCAGATTTCCCATTCCGACAATCACAATTCCGCGCGACTTGGTCACACCCAGCTCACGCGCGATGTGAAAAGTGAGGTAGGAGACGTTGTAACCGACTCCACGCGTTCCAAATGATCCGAGGTGCGAGAGGTCTTTGCGCAGCTTTGCTGAACTCACCCCACAGGCAGCCGCAAGCTCTTCGCTGGCAATTGTGACAATTCCTTGGGATCCAAAAGTTGACAATACGCGGTGGTAAACGGGCAGTCGGGCAATAGTTGCCGCCGGGATGCCACCGGGTTTACGGCTGGGAAGACTCACTGTTTTTTACCTCGGGTTAAGGGGCACGTGGGGTGCGTGTTCCATTGTGATTGCGGCCTTGTGAAGCGGAGCTACCCCTTGGCGCGCCGGAAAGGAACAGCTTCCCGGTGCACTCGGAGGTGACGGCCGGAACTCTATTCAATTGCGTGACCAGATATCAAATATTACCGGACACAATCGTCCGATTATCGAACTACTGGACCGAAAGTTTGGCAACCAAACGATCTCGATTAACCCGCCAGAAGTCAAAAGGCTCGCCATCGACCAAAATCACCGGGATTTTTTCCCAATACAGATCAGCTAAATTTGGGTCCTCGGTTATGGACACGACTCGAAATTCTTGACCGAGTTGTTCACACACTTGGGCTACCACTTCGATTGCCTGCTCACATAAGTGACAATCGGGTTTACCCACTACCGTAACGCGCTGCGATCGGGTCACACTTGCTCAATTATTTCGCCGTACACCTCACGCAGACGACCTTTGGCAATTTTTCCAGTTGCTGAACGCGGTAAGTTCGAAACGATCCGGATCTGAGTGGGGCACTTGAATCGTGCAAGAGATTTAGCAACAGCTTCGGAGATGAATTCCACTGTGGCTGAAGATCCCGGTGCCAACACGACAAGCGCGCTCACCCCCTCACCTGTTTCGGAGTCAGGTCGTCCCAGAACCGCGGCTTCTGCAATATCATCGAGTTCTTCAAGGGCCACTTCAACCTCGCGCGGGAAAACATTGAAGCCGTTGACAATTATTAACTCACGACGCCGATCAACCAAATGCAACGCACCAGCTTCGTCTTGGTAACCAATATCTCCCGTGCCAAACCAACCTTGGGAGTCGGGTCCGCCATCGCGGTCAGGCCAGTAACCCAGGAAAACTCCTGGACCCTTTACCCAGATCTCCCCCGGATCCCCAGATTCAGTATCTTCTCCCGAGTCCGCCACAATTCGAATAGCTGTTCCGGGAATTGGTACACCCACGCAACCTGATCGAGCACGGGAATCAACTACCGTTGATGCAATGACCGGGGAAGTTTCGGTCATGCCATAACCCTCAAAAATGCGCATGCCAGTGAGCTCCTCAAAACGATTGAAAACTTCCACTGGCAAAGGAGCTCCTCCGCTGGAAAGCAATCGGATCGGGCGCATTGCAGTCGCAACGAAGGGAACTCGCGACCACATCAGGTACATTGCCGGAGCACCTGCGACCGTCGTGACGTGTTCGCGGGAAATCACGTTTAGGGAATCAACGGCATCAAAGCGGTCAAGAATGACTACCGATGCGCCGGCTGCAATTGCCATTGTCAGAACCGTGTTCAACCCATACACGTGAAATAGCGGCAAGACGGCGAGCACCGTATCTTCAGCACTCACAATTGGTGGGTTGCGTAAGTCCAGCAAGGCGGAAACGTTGCTTACCAAATTGGCATGGGTGAGCATGACCCCTTTTGGGCTTCCGTCAGACGCCGAAGTGAACAGAAGTAGGCCAAGATCGTCGGGTGCAATTTGCGGGAAGCCAACTGGGAAGTCAGCCTTGCGAGTTAAGTTTCGGATCGACTCCTTGACCAATTTCCGGATTGACTCACGAGCCGAAGTTATCTCTTCGCACAACATTGCTGGACAGGAATCCGGAACTGATCCCGCCCCCAGCTCTGCACATTTAGCGGACACCAATAGCATCTTGGCTTCCGATAACTCAAGGATTTCGGTGATCTCGAAAGACGTGTAATCAGGATTCAACGGGATGGGAACCAGCCCGGCTCGAACAATGCCGAAATAGGAAACTGCGAACTCAATTGAGTTCTCCATCAAGATAGCAACGCGATCTCCACTGCGCGAAGGGATTAGCCCCCCTTCTAGTAGCGCAGCTGCCGTCGCGCTCACTCGAGAATCCAAAGCAGAGTAGGAAATGCGCTCACCGGATTCCACTTCAATTAAGGCGATCCGTTCTGGATCATTCAGTGCCGAGTTTCGCAAAAAGTCAGCAACGGTCACCACGCGATTAACCTTCGCAGCTCCGCGATCTGAATTTTCTGAGTCCACAGCCCGAGTTTGCCACATCAACGGATCTGGGGACACCCGGTGAGTACTCTTTCTCTGTGTCAGTTGAAAAACCTGCCAGGAACGGGAATGTCTTAGAGACCTTTCGCCATTCTGGCCTTGCCTCGGCAGCGGCGGCTCACCATTCGCGAAGCACCGAGCGAGGCGCCGGCATCTCCGCTGCGTTCTTTGACGTTGATAACACGATAATGCGGGGAGCATCCCTATTCCACTTCGCGGCTGGTCTCGCGAAACTCAAATATTTCTCTGGCCGTGACATTTTTGGCTTTGGCATCAAGCAATTGAAATTTGTACTTTCGGGGTCTGAGAACTTAGAAGATGTGGCCTCAGCCACGGAAGCCGCTCTCGCATTTGTTCAAGGTCGCAGCGTGGAAGAACTCACCCGTTTAAGCGAGATAGTTTTCGATCAACGAATGGTTGACAAATTGATTCCGGGCACATTGGCATTGGCTCAGCAACATATCGATGCCGGCGAAGATGTCTGGCTGGTCACTGCAACCCCGGTAGAACTTGCCGACTTGATCGCCCGACGCCTTGGATTAACAGGCGCACTGGGAACGGTCTCCCAAACCGAGAATGATATCTACACAGGAAAGCTTGATGGATACCCACTGCACGGTCTAGCCAAAGCCGAGGCTGTGCGGGCTCTTGCGAGTAGTGAGCATTACGACCTCAGCGCATGCTATGCCTACTCGGATTCAGCAAATGACATTCCGATGCTGTCAATCGTTGGATTTGCCAACGCCGTGAACCCGGATCCAGACCTGCGTACCTACGCCAAGAAAATGGACTGGGAGGTCAGTGACTTTCGCAAACGTGCGCAACTGCGCGAAAATGCATTGCCCGTTGCGACTACTGCCGGCGGAATCGCATTGGGCCTTACTGCAGGTTACGCGCTGGGTCGAATCGCTCGCGGTTTAAAAAATACTTGAACGCGTGGCTAGCAACTCTCGAATAGTTTGGGTGAGTTCTCTTCTCACGTAGTCCGAGCAGGCGAATGTATCCAATGGACTTTCTGACCCTGGTGGTGCAATTGGGGCACCAAATGAAATGGTCCACTTGCTGGGAAATGGAATCAGACCCAACGGACCGAGCATCGGGAATGTCGGGGTCACCGGCAGATAAGGAATGTCAGCCCAATCAAGTAACCCTTCGACACGCGCGACGAGCGGATACGCCTCTTCGGATCCAATGACCACGGTGGGGATTATGGGGACTTGATTAACCGCAGCCAGGCGAGCGAAACCCGCGCGACCGAATTCCTGTAATTGGTAACGGTGCTCAATTGTCTTACCGACCCCGTTTACCCCTTCGGGCCACACGCCAACCAAGTGGCCGGCCTGAAGCAACTCACTGGCAGTGTCGAAATGAGCAGGATGCACATTTAAATGCGCCATTAATTCCCGCATGGGCTCTTGGAAAAGGAAACTCGCCCCCAAAAGGTGCAGTGCGCGGGAAGAGTTTCTTTCAAGAGCATGTACAACCATGAGGGCATCGATTGCGAATGCTCCCGCGTGGTTACCAACGATAAGCGCTGGCCCTGATGCTGGAATATTTTCTGGGCCCAGGACTTGGGTACGAAACCAGTCGCGATAAATGGGTTCGAGAACGCCGTCAAAGAACCTACGAGCCAAGAAACTGGAACCTTTACCCGCGTTGTCCGAGGCGCTGTACATGACCGTACCGGGGTGCAGGGCTTCGTGGACTACTTCTTGTTTCTGCGCTGGACTCGCGTGCGACGCAACAGTTTGCGGTGCTTCTTCTTAGCCATCCGCTTGCGACGTTTTTTAATTACTGAGCCCATATAACAATTCCCTTAACTTGAAGTCAATTTCGTAAAAGCGAACTCGAGTGTATCGGTGGCCACTCGCGGCGTATGTTGCGAGGTTCCTCGGAGACCTTTAGGCGGTTTCTATGATCGAATCGCGTAAATAATCCTGTACCGCCTGTTCAGGCACTCGGAACGAACGACCGACCCGAACGGCTGGCAATTCACCACTGTGTACCAAGCGGTAAACCGTCATCTTTGACACCCGCATCACTGCGGCAACTTCCGCCACGGTCAGAAAACGTACGTCGCCGAAAGCTGCTGTTGACATGCGGTGCTCCATAATGTGAGACGTTGCGGGAATCACTTCCCTTGAACCGAACGCTCGAACAATAGTAGGTAACCCTGGCTCGGCGCGACCCGATACCCGAAAAAACTCAAATTTTTTGGATTGACACGCCATAACCAAGGCTTAACTTCGGAGTCCAATCCGAAAAATGCCAGCCAACTTTCCATGATTGGCGAACCAACCGGATGCTACGGATCAATACTTGGTCAATGAGTTTGGCCCAAAGATTCTGCCCGTGCAAGAGAAATTCTCCACTGGGCATAGGCCGCTCAGCCTTAACCAAGTTCCATTGAACGCACAACCCCTGCAGCTAGGGCCGATTTGACCGCTTCTCCCACGTTTTGTGAATCAAGGACTTCCATGGCGGCTTGGGTCGTTCCACCCGGGGAGGTCACCTGCCGGCGCAAATCTCCAGCGGAACGATCAGAGCGTGCCAAAAGTTCCCCTGACCCTCTCAGCGTTGACCGAACTAACTGATCGGCTAAATCCCCATCGAGCCCGAGTTCCTCTGCGCCTTCCCGCAAATACTGCGCGAGGTAGAACAGGTACGCCGGGCCGCTTCCTGACAATGCACCCACTGCGGACTGCTGGGCTTCAGGGACCACGAATACGTCGCCTACAGCTCTCAAAAGTTCTACGGCAATTGTCATCGAGGCCTCGGAGCTACCGTGGCCACCACTGACACAAGTGACGCCCATGTGAATTTGCGAAGGAGTATTTGGCATCGCCTTTATGATTTCATTGGTCTGCGGGAAACAATTTCCAATGAACTCGGTGGTCACTCCCACCGCGACTGAGATCACGATCGCACCGGGGGCAATAAAAGGCGCGAAATCTGCAAGAATTTCCTTGATAATTTGTGGTTTGATTGCAATTACCACAACTTCACATGCGGAAAGAACCTCGCGGTCCTCGGTGACCTCAATGCCCAGTGAGCCCTCGAGGTACTGGTATTTCTCCACATCGCGCACTACCGCCACGATGCTGGAGCTTGACCGCGTCCACCCAGAGATCAGTGCCTGCCCCATCGAACCGGACCCGATCACACCAATTCTCTTGGCGGCATACACGGTGTTCATCCCTTCACTCTGCCATAGGGGGCAGTGGTTTTGTTGGATCAAGCAAGTCTTGAACCATTGGCGAAACCAATGCGACTAAGTGATCTTGGGACACACTCGCAAGCGGCTCGATTTCCAGGAAATACCGGTAGGCAATCACGCCGGTTAAATAAGAGCTAATCAATGCCCCTCGGATTCGAGCATCAGGGATGCCCATCAAAATCAAGGCACGATCAACCACGGTACTTTGGAAGTAGTCCGAAAGCGGCTTGATCACGGCAAAAATGTCAACACCTGCATTCAAGGAACGTCCGGCATTTGCAGCCTTCAGCAGGTCCTCCCGGACCTGCTGATCGGCAACTAACTGAAGTGTTCCCCGCACTAGACGCTCGCCCATGCCGTGAATTCCTGGGGCGACCAATGCGGGGATCGCTTTCTGTGGGTCACTCGGGAAAGACATCGCGGCTGCAAAAAGCGCTTCCTTGTTCGCATACAGGTTGGAAACAACAGTTGGCGCCACTCCCGCCGCTGCCGCAATCGACTTAATAGTGGTTCTTGCGTAGCCGGAATTGAGAAACATGGACCGAGCGACCCCTACGATTCCACCGTCTTCTCGTTTTTCCTCCCGCGCCATGACCTACTCCTCTCCACTGGAAAACACTTGATGGGGAAATACTTGCCGAACGAAATCAAGGCTGGCCCGCAGATCGGAAATGCGTTCGTCACGATCGGTAGCCGACCGAGTCGTAATTTCAGCAATAATATTTCCAGTAAAGCCCCTATTTTTAAGGAATTGAAGCCCTTCGCGTACCGGCTGGGTTCCCCTACCTGGCACTAAGTGCTCGTCGGCTGGGGAGTCGGTACCGTCCGCCAGGTGAATGTGTGTCAGGCGCTCGCCAAAATCTTGCATCATTTCGATGGGATCAGTTCGTGAAACAGCCGTGTGTGAAAAATCCAAAGTGACATTTTCGTAATCCTGCTTTCTTATGTCCCAGTCGGGAGAATATGCAGGAAACGACCCGGGACCTGCCCGCCAAGGATACATATTTTCCACGGTGAAACCCACTGGCGAGTTCGTGTTGAGTTCAGAGATCCCTTTTTCAAATTTTTTTGCATACTCGCGCTGCCAACGAAATGGCGGGTGTACAACAACAGTCATGGCACCCACCAATTCGGCAACTTCACGGGCTTTGTCCAGTTTTCCCCAAGAGTCTGTCCCCCAGACTCGTTGAGTAACTAACAGGCAGGGGGAATGCAATGACAGGATCGGGAGTTGATAGTGCTGGACAAGATTCCGCAGTACCGTAGAATCTTGACTCATAGCGTCCATTCCCACCATTACCTCGACCCCGTCATAACCGGTAAGAGCCGCAAGTTCAAAGGCGGCAGCGGTCGATTCAGGAAACACTGAAGAAGTCGAAAGGCCTATCTTCATGGCGCGCTCATTTCGACCGGCCCCTTGGGGGCGCGCCTCCATCGGTCGGTCACCCGGGTAGTAATCACGACAGCAACAGCGCCGGCAAGCCCTACCCCAATAGAGATAAGGCTATAGCGCTCTGGTCCCAAGGAGAGCGCAAAAATATTTGAGAGCCAAGGGATGAACAGCACCGCAATAAACGCTGCTCCCATCAGGCCTACGAGGGTAAGCCTGATCATATTGAGCGGGCGTGCCGATTCTGCCAGAACTGCAAGTGTCACGATAAATAACGTGATGGTCGCACCTGACTGAGCGTTAAATAATGGTTCATCAAAATAAAGAGTCGCTCCGTAACTCGTGAAAGAAGCAACCGCGGCAATCACGCCGGCTGGGATCGCGAACGACAACACCCTGCGAAAGAATCCAGGCCGAAATCTTTCAACATTTGGCATCAATGCGAGAAAAAAACCAGGAATTCCAATTGTCAATGCACTCACCAATGTCAAGTGGCGCGGTAAAAATGGGAAGGCAACTACGAAGATCACCGTTGCGCTACTCACGATCATGGCATAAAAACTTTTAGTTAAGAAAACGTTGGCAACACGTTCAATGTTCACTAACACTTTGCGCCCTTGCGCCACCACGTCGGGCATCATTTCCCACTGGTCGTCAAGCAAAACTAATTGGGCCACAGCACGCGTGGCGTCTGAACCAGAACCCATCGCGATTCCAAGATCTGCCTTCTTAAGTGCGAGTACGTCGTTAACGCCATCACCCGTCATCGCGACAGTTTTCCCGCATGCATGCAGGGCATCGATTATCTCCTGCTTTTGCCCAGGCGTAACCCGGCCAAACACATGTGTGGTTGCGAGCACTTCGGCTACTTCTTCGGTACTTTCGGGCAAATACCGCGCGTCGAACGGGTGATCCGCACCTGGCACGCCGGCCTGCCTCGCAATCGCGCCTACCGTCTGCGGGTTGTCACCCGAGATCACTTTTACGTTGACACCCTGGCTGAGGAAATATGCAACCGTCTCAGCCGCATTTTCGCGAAGAGTCTGACTGATCACAACGAGCGCTGCACACTCAACTTCTCCCAGCTTTTCTTCTGAACTCATCCTCGCGGAGCCCTCTACCAACTTTGCGAGCACTAACACTCGAGCACCAGATGCGGCGCTGCTGCTCGCACGCTCCAGCATTTGGGAATTATTCGGAGCAACCATCTCTGGGGCACCCAACACCCAAGACACCTGATGCGAAAAAGTTGCGCTCGACCATTTACGGGAACTGGAAAACGGAACCGAATAGCTCACTTGCCAATCTGGGTCGGGGTAACGAGCCTGGATAGCGGCCAGAGTGGGGTTCGCATCGGGCTGCGATGCGGCAACCGCACCAAGGGCCGCTTCAATTTCTGCTAAATCCGATAAATCCGATACGCCAAGTGGGATTACATTGTTAACTTGCATTCCGGGCGCAGTGAGAGTCCCGGTCTTATCCACGCATACAGTGTCGACTCGGGCTAATACTTCGACTGCCGGCAGATCCTGAACAAGAACCCTCCTTCTCGCAAGCTCAATCACAGAAACCGCCATTGAGATGGAGGTAAGAAGGACGAGTCCCTCTGGCACCATCGTGACGATGCCAGCGATTGTTCCTCTAATTGCTTCGGGCAGGGGCAACTGTGCCTCAATAAACTGCGAAAGAAAAAGTGTGATTCCCACAGGAAGCAGGAAGTAGGAAACGTATTTGATGAACTTATTGATTGAATCGCGAAGTTCCGATTTCGTAGTTTGAAATTGTGTGGCAACTTCCGTGAGGCCTGCGGCGAATGAATCACGCCCAATCTTTGTTGCGCGCATGTACCCAGCACCGGCAACTACGAAGGAACCACTCATGACCGAATCTCCCACTTGTTTGTCAACCGGATCCGCTTCGCCCGTGAGTAAGCTCTCATCAATTTCTAGACCCTGAGATTTTTCAATTTTTCCATCAACGACTAATTGACTGCCTGTGCCCAGCACGATCAGATCGCCCAGCACTATTTCTCGCGGGCTAAGAACTTGTTCGGATCCGTCCCGGCGAACAACTGGTTTCGCTTCACCGATGATCGCAAGCTTTTCCAGGGCGCGAGCAGCGCGGTATTCCTGGATCGTGCCAATCAGAGTATTGGCCACGATGACGAAGCCGAAAAGGGAATCCTGCCAAGGGGCCACGATCAACATAACTACCCACATTGATCCAATTAAAAAATTGAACCAAGTCAATGTGTTTTCTTTGATAATGCTGGAGAGGCTCCGCGAATTAGCGTCGGGCGCGTCATTAATTTGACCGGAAGCGATCCGCTGTTCAACTTCGACCCAGGTAAGCCCAGCAAACGAGTCCGGATCAGCACTTCGTGGGTGCTGAGGGCTCATGCCACCACGTTACCTGAACCACAGATCCAGCACCTACTTCACGGTGCCCGTGCTGCACAGGGTACCCGGTGGACCTAGGCTGATGTGATGCCAGAAGTCCTCCTTGATTTCCCCCGAGCCTGGGTTGAGTTCGTCGATCCTTCAGATGACGATCAATTGATCCGCTGCGATCTCACTTGGCTCACTTCCAAGTACAACTGCATTTTCGGCAGAGGTTGCAAAGGCATTGAGGCCGAGCGCCCTGATGCGGGTTGCTGCGCCCACGGCGCTCATTTTTCTGAAAAAAAGGACGAGAAGCGAGTGCGCAAATGGGTAAAGAAACTAACCCCCGATGTGTGGGAGAACTACGAACTTGGACTGGGGAAGAAAGGCTGGACCGAGAAAGAAGATGGGGTCGATAAAACCCGAGTCGTCAAAGGTGCCTGCATTTTCCACAACTCCGAGGGATTTTCCGGCGGCTACGGGTGCGCACTGCACCATTTGGCTGAAAAAGAGGGCGTTCACTTCATCGAAACCAAGCCAGACGTCTGTTGGCAACTTCCACTGCGACGCTCCTATGACAGTGTTACCTACGAGGACGGCCGTGAGCGCCAAGTCGTTGTCTTGGGCGAGTACGACCGTCGTGCGTGGGGAGCCGGTGGAGCCGATCTTGATTGGTACTGCACGGGTAATACCGAAGCGCATACTGCGAGCGAACCGGTCTACATCAATTCAAAGGAAGAAATCGTGGCCCTGATTGGGGCACCGGCTTATGAGGAACTTGCTCAGCTGTGCCGGAACCGCGAGGCCGTGATCACAAGTGTTAATGAGCGGGGTAAAAAGTCAGACCCCACTGTCAGAATTGGGCTGTCGATTCATCCGGCTGACCCGCACGACTAAAACACAGGACTAAATATGGCAAAGAGCACCGCGAAAACACCTCAATTTCGCTGCACAGAGTGTGGCTGGGCTACCGGTAAATGGGCTGGGCGCTGCGGTGAATGTCAATCTTGGGGCACCGTAGAAGAGGTCGGTGTGGTTACCGCTACTACTAAAGCAAGGGCAACGACATCGCCCGCACTTGCCATTAACGAGATTGACATTTCTGCAGCACAAGCTCATAGCACCGGGATCGGTGAATTTGATCGGGCACTCGGTGGTGGATTTGTGCCTGGGGCTGTCTTCCTTCTTGCCGGAGAACCAGGGGTTGGCAAATCAACACTGCTCTTGGCTGTGGCAGCCCAGTGGGCGCGGATGGGACACAAGGTCCTTTATCTCACCGGTGAAGAATCTGTAGCCCAAGTTCGACTGCGTGCTGAGCGAATCGATGCCGTCAGCGACTCACTCTTCCTCGCAGCCGAAACCGACCTTGGAGTAGCCCTAGGTCACATTGAACACACGAACCCATCACTACTCGTTGTTGACTCCGTACAAACCATCTCAAGCGCCGATGTCGACGGAGTAGGCGGTGGGGTCACTCAGGTCAAGGAAGTTGCCGCATCACTGATTCGGGCCGCCAAGTCGAGAAATATGACCACGGTCCTTGTTGGCCATGTCACAAAAGATGGCAGCGTTGCCGGCCCGCGCGCACTTGAGCACCTCGTTGACGTGGTCTTGCAGTTTGAAGGTGATCGACACGGACCCCTTCGCCTAGTGCGTGCGGTAAAAAATCGTTATGGCCCGGCTGACGAGATCGGCTGCTTCGAATTGACCGAGGATGGCATTCACGGACTCCCTGACCCAAGTGGCCTATTTCTCAGCGACCGAACCAACCCAGTTCCTGGAACATGCGTCACCATCACCGTAGAAGGAAAGCGACCACTCGTGGCTGAAGTTCAGGCACTAATTGCGCCTTCTAGCTCACCCCAACCCCGCCGGGTGACCAGCGGCCTTGATTCTTCTCGGACCGCCATGATGTTGGGGATCTTGGAGCGTCGCGCAGGCCTGTCACTCTCTACCGCGGATTGCTTCGTGGCAACCGTTGGTGGAATGCGCCTACTCGAACCGGCAACTGACCTGGCAACAGCGCTTGCGATCGTCAGTAGCGTGAAAGACATTTCATTACCCAGCGGTCTGGTTGCCATTGGCGAACTTGGACTAGCCGGCGATATTCGCCGGATCACCGGACTCGAGAAGCGGCTAGATGAGGCGGCCCGGCTGGGTTTCACCGATGCAATTATTCCCACCGGCACTTCTGTGAAAACTCAGGGAATCGTCACCCATCCTGTGTCCGATATTGCACAAGCAGTAACCGTGATGACCTCACTGACTGCACGCTCGAAGTGTGAAGGTGCTCCGAACTCTTAGTTCTTCTTTGTCACAGCAAAAGGAGTCGCGTCGCTGAAAACATCGAGATTGCGACCAATCACCTCATAACGGCCCACCTTGGCTGCCTCATCAATCTCGGGACATCCTGGCTCGCTCAGTTGACCATTCCACTCGATGGTGGATGCGACAATGCCACCGGGTTCAAGAACCACAACTTTTGTCTTCTTGCTCGGCGAACAGTCGTCACTTGACCACGCGCGGTACCCGCCCGATTTAACTTCAAGTTCATTGGCTTTCGGCCCGACATCTCGCAAACAGGCGACACTGCCCGTGTTTTCAATAGTCACCGTCAACACGGGTTTTTTTCCCACTTTGTAGGTTGAGGAATCAGTAGTTGCTTCTACCAGAATTGCCGAGTCCAGACAATTAACGGGATCTGTTGTCACGGGAGTGAGTACCGCCTGGGGATCTACTGATTCAGATACCACAACAGCGGGCTCGACAACCGGGGCTTGCGTTGAGGGTGAACCAGTAATGGCTCGAATAACCCAGATCAGGCCGACCACGAGAAGTATGACAATTACCAGCAGTGCAGCCCTACGCACCCAGTAGACACTGGGTGACTCGGGACCAATCGGCTGCACCTTCATGGCTCCACAGTACTGCGGTGCCCACGCGGCATGAAACGATCCCTTTGTGAGTACCTCCAATTTGGATCCGCAAACGGTCATTACCTGGTTTGCCAGTGAAGCCCGAGCCCTCCCTTGGCGGGATACCAGCCCATGGGGTGTTTTGGTGAGTGAATTCATGCTTCAGCAAACACCCGTCAATCGGGTTTTGCCCCGGTGGAAGCTATGGCTGGAGCGTTGGCCAACCCCAACCGAGTTAGCAAACTGTTCGGTCGCGGAGGCAATCCGTACTTGGGGAAACTTGGGCTACCCCCGTCGAGCCAAACGACTGCATGAAAGCGCGACGATCATTGCCCAACAATTTGATGGAGAGGTCCCTACCACTTACGAAGAACTGATTTCGCTGCCCGGCGTCGGTGAATACACCGCCAATGCGGTTCTAGCATTTGCATTCGGGCAACGATCTCTAGTCCTTGATGTGAACGTTCGCAGATTATTGGCTCGCGCAGGGCTTGGCCAATCCCACCAAGCCCCAACAGTCTCACTAGTTGAGCGTTCACTCGCACAGGAACTCCTCCCAACCAGTCGCCACCAATGCGTGCAATGGTCAGCGGCATCAATGGAGCTCGGCGCGTTGATCTGCACTGCACGCGATCCATCGTGTTCAAGGTGCCCAATCGTCAATGACTGCAAGTGGTTTGCGCAAGGAAAGCCACTTTCTTCAATTCCGAAAAGGAGACAAGCGCGCTATGAGGGAAGTGTTCGACAGGAGCGTGGGCGAATATTAAAGATACTGCGCGAAAATGAAGAACCGATGAGCGTGAGTGATCTTTCGCAGCACACACCAGACACTGAGCGGTTCGAAATCGCCCTCACCCAACTGGCGAGTGAAGCAATGATCACGAAGGTGGGATCGAATTACGCGCTACCGAATTCGTAGTAATTCTTCCCCATCAATTGATCGAAATATGGTTCGGTCCGCAAAAGGATCCTGTAGCAGCACATCAAGCCAGATTTCGTCCGAGCCTGTACTGTCTTGGCAACTGCTGCTCCTAGGGCCACTCAAAGTAACTGAAATGGCAAGGTCACGCTCGGACTCAATGGCCGTGAGGGCAAGTTCTTGATCCGGGCAAACCCCCGAAGGTGGCGGCGTGACTAGTACTTGGATTACGTCCGCATCAACCGTTGGCCGGTAACCGGTTGGCTGTAAATCTTCACTGACTTGGCCGAGGGAAGAGAGCGGGCCAGTCCCGGAAGCGAAACCCCAAATACCCAGCAACACAGACACACCGATGATTCCAGCTATAAAAAAACCGGCCCAGCGTGGAAAACCACGCTTAGGCCGGTCAAACTCGTTTAAGCCAGGGATCAATGGGCCGCCGCTCACGGCTGGCCCTCACCATTGCCAGGGGAAGAGGCGCTCCTCATAGGTTACACAATAGCTGCGTTATCCCGCGGCTTCAACCGGAGGTGAATCTGGAAGCACCTCCCGTGGAGTAGACGCGAACGTGAATTCACGGGACTCCTCTTCTCCTTCAACGTCTACAACAACAATACTGCCGGGCAACAACTCGCCAAAGAGCATCTTCTCACTCAGTGGATCCTCAAGTTCACGCTGAATCGTCCGACGCAATGGACGGGCACCAAGTTGCGGATCGTAGCCTCGTTCAGCTAAGAGGTCCTTGGCAGCTGTGGTCAGTTCAATGGCCATGTCCATGTCCATCAGACGCTTCTCAAGACCGGCAATCATAAGATCAACGATCTCAACGATCTCGTTCTTGCTCAACTGATGGAACACGATCACGTCATCGATACGGTTGAGGAACTCAGGACGGAAATGCTCCTTGAGTTCTTGCTGCACCTTGCCCTTCATCTGTTCGTAAGCGGTTACTTCATTGTCGTCTGGGGCAAAGCCAAGATTCTGCCCCTTTGATACATCCCGACTTCCCAGGTTCGTAGTCATAATGATCACGGTGTTCTTGAAGTCAACAACGCGACCTTGCGAATCCGTCAGTCGACCCTCTTCCAAAACTTGGAGAAGAGAGTTAAAAATATCAGGGTGAGCTTTCTCAACTTCGTCGAAAAGAACGACGCTAAATGGCTTGCGACGCACCTTCTCCGTCAACTGGCCGCCATCTTCGTAGCCGACATAACCGGGGGGTGAACCAAATAGCCGAGAGGCCGTGTGCCGCTCACTGTATTCAGACATATCCAGTGCAATGAGTGAATCTTCGTGCCCAAAAAGGAACTCGGCGAGAGTCTTGGATAACTCCGTTTTACCCACCCCGGAAGGGCCTGCAAAAATAAATGAACCACTAGGGCGCTTGGGATCTTTCAAGCCAGCCCGGGTGCGACGAATAGATTTGGACAGCGCCTTGACGGCTTGCTCCTGCCCAATTACCCGACGATGCAGCTCCTCTTCCATCCGAATTAACCGTGCAATGTCATCTTCGGAGAGGTCTGAGACCGGGATTCCGGTCATGAGTGCAAGCACCTCACCAATCAACTTCTCGTCAACCTCTGCAACAACGTCGAGGTCCCCTGCTTTCCATTCGCGCTCACGCTCAGCACGCTCAGTCAGCAGGTTCTTCTCGTCATCACGCAATGCAGCGGCCTTTTCAAAATCTTGCTCGTCAATTGATGACTCTTTTGCCTTGCGAACATCAGCGATTTTGGTGTCGAATTCGCGTAAATCCGGAGGCGTAGTCATTCGGCGAATTCGCAAACGGGAGCCGGCTTCGTCGATTAAGTCAATTGCCTTGTCGGGCAATTGGCGATCTGAGATATAGCGATCAGACAGACGCGCCGCGGCTTCCAGTGCACCATCGGTGATCGAGACCCGGTGGTGGGATTCGTAGCGGTCACGAAGTCCTCGAAGAATTTCTACCGTGTGAGGGACATCGGGTGCTTCGACAAGTACCGGAGCGAAACGGCGCTCAAGCGCTGCATCCTTTTCAATATGCTTGCGGTACTCATCAAGGGTCGTGGCCCCAATTGTTTGAAGCTCACCTCGAGCAAGCATTGGCTTGAGGATGCTCGCCGCGTCAATTGCGCCTTCAGCAGCACCAGCGCCCACCAGCGTATGAATTTCATCAATAAAAAGAATGATGTCACCGCGCGTGCGAATCTCTTTCAGTACTTTCTTGAGTCGCTCCTCAAAGTCGCCACGGTAGCGGCTACCCGCGACCAGGGCGCCCAGATCCAAGGTGTACACCTGCTTGTCCTTCAGCGTCTCGGGGACTTCACCGGCAACAATGTCTTGGGCGAGACCCTCAACGATCGCGGTCTTACCAACGCCCGGCTCACCGATCAACACTGGATTGTTCTTGGTACGACGGGAAAGAACCTGCATGATCCGCTCAACTTCTTTTGAGCGACCAATAACTGGATCAAGCTTGTTCTCCCGGGCGGCTGCCGTGAGATTGCGACCGAACTGATCCAGGACAAGTGACGTGGACGGTGCACCTTCGGCTGGTCCACCCGACGTTGCGGGCTCTTTGCCCTGGTAACCGCTCAAGAGTTGAATCACTTGCTGACGAACGCGGTTGAGATCTGCCCCAAGTTTGACCAATACTTGTGCGGCCACGCCTTCACCCTCGCGGATCAAGCCCAGCAAAATGTGCTCAGTGCCAATGTAGTTATGCCCCAACTGCAGTGCTTCGCGCAGTGAAAGTTCCAAAACTTTTTTGGCGCGAGGGGTAAAAGGGATGTGACCACTGGGGGCCTGCTGTCCCTGGCCAATGATTTCCTCAACCTGCTGCCGAACCGCCTCAAGGGAGATTCCAAGACTCTCAAGCGCCTTAGCGGCCACGCCTTCACCTTCGTGGATCAAGCCCAGCAAAATGTGCTCGGTGCCAATGTAATTGTGGTTAAGCATGCGGGCTTCCTCTTGGGCAAGGACTACCACTCGACGGGCTCTGTCTGTAAACCGTTCGAACATTGACCATTCTCCTTAATGCGTGCCTTCAGGTGTGGACACCCGAACCTGCTATGAGCATTCTCCCCTATCAATCGGCAGAGTGAAACCCGAGATGCACCCCAACCCGTACGCCCAACGCGAAATCTGACCGAAATATGCGGTACGACACAATGTCAAAGTGAGTGAATTTGCTGCAGGGAATGAATCTGACCTCAGGCTTCGAACCAACATCAGGTTGCTCGGGGACCTTCTGGGTCACACATTGGTGCGCCAAGAGGGCCCAGAGTTACTAGATTTAGTCGAAAAAGTGCGGGCACTTATCCGCGATGATCCCACGGTAGCAGCCCAAATTTTAGGAGAACTGGACCTAGAAAGCTCCACCTTGCTGGCCCGGTCCTTCTCCATCTATTTCGATCTCGCAAATATCGCAGAGCAGGTCGAACGCACCCAGGATGTTCTCGACGCCTACGTAAGCTCAGGGTCCCCGCTCGCCAAGGTCGTCACAGAAGCCCTCTCACCCGAGTCGCTACCGCTCTACACCCTCGAAGACGTTGGCCAGATCGCCAGCAACATGTCAGTGCGCCCGGTTTTCACCGCGCACCCTACCGAAGCCGCCCGGCGTTCAGTACTGATTAAGTTGCGCAAAATCGCAGATACGATGATGGATCAGCGAGTCTCAGATGCAACGAAAACCGCGCGGCTTGCCGAACTCATTGATCTGCTATGGCAGACGGACGAATTGAGATTGGAAAAACCACGGGTACTTGACGAGGCTCGCAATGCCTTGTACTACATGAATGACCTCACCCGAGGACCGCTCGGTGAAGTACTACATGACTTGGCAAATGCTTTTGATCAACTTGGAGTCACACTCCCAGCAGATTCGCGACCAATCAGTTTTGGCTCGTGGATCGGTGGCGACCGTGACGGAAATCCGTTCGTCACTCCTGAACTCACGGCAGAAGTTGTTACGTTTCTCCGCGAGAATGCCCTTACGGACCTGCTCCCACACATTGATTCATTGATTGAGGACCTGTCTATCTCTGAACGAATTGCCGGGACTTCCCCTGAACTGTGGGAATCAGTTAATCAAGACCTTGAGGTACTCCCCGAATTTGACCAACGTTATCTACGACTCAATGCTGAGGAGCCAATCCGAATAAAGCTCACAATTATTCGTCTACGGCTTCACCTCACTCACGACCGACTGGTAAATAGGTCACCTCGCGTTGTGGGTCGTGATTACGCCAGCACTCAAGAAATATTGAATGACCTGTTCCTAGTCCGGCGAGACTTACTCGCCCACCGCGGACAGCTCATCGCTCATGGGGAGCTTGAACAGGCGATCCGAGTCGTTGCCAGCGTGGGATTGCCACTTGCCACACTCGACATCCGCGAGCACTCTGAAAAATTCCAGGGTGCAATCTCGCAATTGATCGCCCGCCTGAACCATAGCTCCCCCAAGGAGTATTTAGACCTTGGCTCTTCCGCGAGGTTTGACCTACTGGCAGCCGAACTTCAATCACAACGGCCACTCGCACCCACCCCACCTCCGCTTGATGAGACGGGTATGACCACTTTCAATACTTTGGTTGTTGCCCGCGACATCGTTATTGAATTTGGTAACCGAGCGCTTGAGTCCATCATCATCTCAATGACCAAAGGCGCAGACGACGTTCTTGCAGCCGTGGTGTTGGGGCGGGAGGCTGGATTGATAAATACAGATAACGGCGAATCGCTTGTTGGGTTCGTACCCCTACTGGAAACAGTTGCGGAATTGCATGCTGCTGGTGAAATAGTCGATGCGCTTTTATCCGATCCGACTTACCGCAAAATAGTTGCATCCCGTGGTGATCGACAAGAAGTAATGCTGGGGTATTCCGATTCCAATAAGGATGCAGGGATCACGACATCGCAATGGGAAATCCACCTGGCCCAACGGCACCTGAGAGATATCGCAGCACAGCACAACGTTTCACTGCGGCTATTCCATGGTCGGGGTGGCACCGTTGGCCGGGGTGGCGGACCCACTTACGACGCCATCATGTCGCAACCTTGGGGCGTTCTCTCAGGGCAGATCAAGATCACTGAACAAGGTGAAGTTATCTCTGACAAATACCTACTCCCTGTACTTGCCCGCGACAACCTTGAGCAAATGGCTGCCGCGGTACTCGACGCCTCGCTACTACATCGCACGCCCAGGCGCACTTCAGCGGAACTTAATCGTTGGGATGAAGTGATGCGGATTTCCTCGGCCAGCGCCCAAGAAAAATATCGATCACTCATAATTGATCCCGAACTACCTCGCTACTTCGCACTATCAACTCCGGTCGAAGAGTTTGGGGCAATGCATTTTGGTTCGAGACCTTCGCGGCGACCCGACACGGCCGCCGGGATTGACGGGCTTCGCGCGATTCCATGGGTATTTGGTTGGACCCAGTCGCGTCAAGTAGTACCTGGGTGGTTTGGAGTTGGTACCGGCTTGCAAGCCGCCTGTGATGCAGGACTGAACGGAGAGCTTGCTCAGATGTACCAGAACTGGGATTTTTTTCGGAATTTTATTTCCAATGTCGAAATGACTCTCGCCAAAACAGACCTTAACGTGGCGGCACAATACGTTGAGCGGCTCGTCCCACAGGAACTGCATTACATTTTCGACTTGATTAGGGTCGAATACACATTGAGTGTTCAACGCGTACTTGATATCACCGGGGAAAGTGGGTTATTGGCAAGTAATCCCTCGCTCCAAAGAACTCTGGCCACGCGCGACGCCTACCTTTTACCGCTCCATAATTTGCAAGTGTCGTTACTTGAGCGTTCCCGAACTAACCCGACAAATGAGGATCTCACTAGGGCCCTGAGTTTGACAATCAATGGAATCGCGACTGGACTTCGCAATACTGGTTGAGATGAATTAAGGGGTTTCGCGCAGCATGCGAAAATTTCCCAGCGTATTTGGTTTAACGCGCTCAAGTCCGAGGAATTCTGCCACACCCTCGTCGTAAGACTGCAACATTTGCTCGTACACCTCGTGACCCACTGGAGGGTTATCAATTTCAACGAAGCCATGGTGACCAAAAAAATCTTTCTTAAATGTGAGACAGAACACGCGTCGAGTTCCTAATACGCGTGCTTTTTCCAATAGTTGCTGCAGCATCTGCGAACCAATGCCCTCATTCGCACGATCTGGCGCCACAGCCAGTGTGCGAACTTCAGCGAGGTCCTCCCACATTACGTGAAGCGCGCCGCACCCGATCACCCGTTCACCGTCAATTGCAACCAAGAACTCTTGAATATCTTCAAAAATTGTGACCGTTGCTTTTGACAGCAGGCTTCCATCGGTTGAGTAAGAGTCAATCAGCGCCCTGATCTCCCGAACATCGGCCGTACGGGCGGGCCTAATCGTGATCATCGATCGCGCTCCGGTTTAACCAACGGGAACAGCACAGTTTCACGGATCCCTTGTCCGGTCAGCGCCATCAAGAGCCGATCAACGCCCAATCCGACTCCACCACTGGGTGGCATTCCGTGCTCAAGAGCCCGCAGGAAATCCTCGTCTAAGGGCATGGCTTCCTTGTCACCCTTTGCACCAAGGGACGCCTGTTCGACCAACCGCTCACGTTGAATCACCGGGTCCACGAGCTCTGAATACCCAGTTGCCAATTCAAATCCGTCAACGTAGAGATCCCACTTTTCAACTACGCCAGCTCGTGATCTGTGGTCACGAGTCAGAGGCGATGTGTCAACTGGGAAGTCCATCACAAATGTTGGGCCGGTAAATGTGGGGATCACGTAATGCTCAAAAAGTTCCTCGACTAACTTCCCATTCACCCAAGTCGGGGCGAACTTGATATCAATGTCTGAACACATCTGCTCTAGAGTCGCACGGGCGGTTTCGGGAGTCACGCTCTGATCAATCGCTTCCGAAAGTGAGCCGTAGAGGTCAATTTGTGGCCACACACCGGAGAGGTCATGTTGGCTGCCATCAAGATGGGTGACGGTGAGCGAACCGGCAACAGCGTGCGCTGATTCTTGAACCAATTCGCGGGTGATGGTCGCCATGTCTTGATAGTCAGCAAAAGCTTGGTAAAACTCAAGCATTGCGAACTCTGGCGAATGCGTCGAGTCGGCACCTTCGTTACGAAAGTTTCTATTTATTTCAAAGACTCGATCGAGTCCCCCAACCACTGCACGTTTGAGGAAAAGCTCAGGAGCAATCCGCAAATATAACTCGATCCCAAATGCGTTTGATGCGGTGATGAATGGTCTCGCGGTCGCGCCACCCGGTTGGGTTTGCAGCATTGGCGTTTCAATTTCCAGATACTCGCGATTAGACAGGGAAGTTCGCAACGCTGAAACGGTCTTGACTCTCGTGCGCGCCATGATTTGGGCTTCTGGACGCATAATTAGATCTACATAGCGTTGGCGCACGCGAGACTCTTCATTCATTTCTTTGTGGGCTACTGGGAGTGGACGGAGCGCTTTTGCCGCCATTTGCCACGAGTCCACGAAAATTGACAGTTCACCACGTTTAGAGGTGATGACCTCGCCTTGAACAAAAATTTGATCACCGAGATCAACGAGGGTTTTCCAATCGGCAAGGCTCTCTTCGCCCACTTGAGCTAGTGACACCATGGCTTGAATAGTCTCGCCACTACCAGCAACAACAGTGGCGAAAGCCAATTTGCCTGCATTACGACTGAAAATTATCCGGCCCGCAACGCCCACGGAAACACCAGTTGATGCTTCGGCATCCAATTCGCCATACTGCTCGCGCAGTTGAGCAATCGAGGCCGTAATCGGCAGTGAGACCGGATAAGCCTGCGCGCCTCGGTCCAGAATCGTTTGACGCTTTTGTCGCCGGATCGCAACCTGCTCGGGAACTTCTTCCTCGTCACTCACAGTCGCTAAGGGTAATAGGAGGTACTCCCTCTCAAACTTGGACCTAGACTCATGCGAGTGAGCCTTCTGCATCCGCTATTTCAGCCCAGCTCGGTCAAAGGTGTTCTTTTCGATTTTCACTCGACCCTCGTTGATCAAGGAAGCAGCGAATCTTGGCTAGAAATTGCCTGTGAAAGCGTTGGGCTTGATCCCATCGAGTTTGCCCAAATGGTGCCCAAGCTGAATTCAATTGTCGAGTTTGCCCGGATTGAAGACCCCCACCACGAGAGGGATCTCAGCCCGGCGGCACACAAAGAAATCTTTACCCGGCTTTTGCTCGACTTCAGCGACGAGCCGCTGGCTTCGGCCCTCTACTCGTCGATAACTGACCCCTGGTTCGTCTATGCGGACACGCTCCCCGTCCTCGATGCTCTACGTACACAGGGAATCACCACCGCAATTATTTCCAATATCGCCCTCGATCTTGAACCAATTCTGCGCCGTCTCGGCATTTCGGAGTGCGTTGATTACGCATTCACTTCCGCCGAATTGGGCTATGTCAAACCCAATCCTGAAATATTTTTTGCCGTATGTGAGGCAATCGACATCGCTCCCGAACACTTGCTCATGGTCGGCGACAACGCGATAGATGACGGTGGAGCCGGCACTGTAGGAATGCGAACCCTAATTCTTCCGCGCACTTCCGGGCCAATTCATGGCCTTGCCACAGTTTTGGGCGTAGTCGCCGGATCGAAAACCCTTGATGCCTAGGTGCGATTAGACCTGATTTTTTTCAAAAAGTAGTGCTAGGCCAAGCAAAGTAAGATCGGGTTCGTGGTGGGTAATTGTTCGAGATTCGCTCACTACGATTTGGCTCAGCCCCCCCGTGGCAACAACCGCGGTAACCGGACCGATTTCTTCAATGATTCGTTCGACTAGCCCGTCCACTTGACCCGCAAATCCATAAATTACTCCTGATTGAAGTGCTTCAACCGTGTTCTTGCCAATCACTGATCGGGGTACCACAAGTTCAACTTTTCTTAACTGCGCCGCCCGTTCGGCCAGAGCATCCAGCGATATTTCAATACCGGGTGCCAAAGCGCCGCCCAGGAACTCACCCGTGTGTGACACGACGTCAAGATTGGTTGAAGTTCCAAAGTCGACAACGATACAGGGACCACCAAAAAGGTGGTGGGCGGCGAGAGTATTGACGATTCGGTCGGCCCCAACTTCCTTGGGGTTATCCGTGAGGATGGGAACCCCCGTCTTGATTCCAGGCTCCACAATCACGATCGGAATATTGGCGAAATAACGATCGACCATCAGGCGCATCTGATGCAGGACCCCCGGCACCGTGCTGCATAAGGCAATTCCGCTGACATCAGGTTCTTGCTGCAACAATCCACGGTATGTCAATACCAGTTCGTCAGCAGTCTCGGCTGAATCTGTTTTAATTCGCCAGGACTTATGCAGGGATTGACCCTCATAAAGCCCAATGACGGTGTTGGTGTTTCCTACATCAATTGCCAGCAGCATTAAATGGACTCCATTCGAAGGTCTGCACCAATATCTAGCACTGGTGCCGAGTGGGTGATCGCACCGACCGCAACAAAATCTACCCCGGTACTTGCCACCGCCTTTGCCTGGTCGAAAGTAAATCCACCTGAGGCTTCGAGTTTCGCTCGACCTCTGGTGAAATCCACAGCACTGTTGAGCTCCTCGATTGTGAAATTGTCTAACAACACTAGATCTGCACCCACTTCAAGTGCTTCGGCGAGTTGATCCAGTGAGTCAACTTCAACCTCAACAGACAAGTCGGGATAACGCTGTTTAATAAGTTCATACGCTCGGGCCACACCACCTGCGGCAACAACATGATTGTCTTTTATTAATGCAGCGTCCGAGAGATTCATTCGATGATTGAGCCCCCCTCCGCAACGTACGGCGTACTTTTCAAGTGTTCGCATCCCGGGAGTCGTCTTGCGCGTATCACGCACCTTGGTCGTCGAGTCGCCTAAAGCTTCGGCCCAAGCTCTCGTTGCGGTCGCAATCGCACTGAGATGGCTCAGGAGATTAAGGGCAGTGCGCTCTCCTTGCAGCAATAGTCGCGTCGAACCCACTGCGGATCCAAGAACGGTACCCGCGTGCACGCTCTCTCCGTCTTTGATGACCGTGGAAATGCTCATCGACGAACCACCCAAGATTGCAAACACCGCTGCAGCAACTGGCATACCAGCAATTACTCCCGGCGCACGTGCCACAAAATCCAAAGTCGACATTTGTTCCGCTGCGATAGTTGCAACCGAGGTGACATCTCCGTCTTCATCGCAATCCTCATGCAAGGCTCGAAGCACGACCTCGGAAACATCTAGGGGGTTCAACCCAACTGCAATAAGTTGGTCCGCTAGTTCCCTTTTGATTTTGTGTGACTGCATCAGATCCCAATTCCACTTGTTGTAGTGACCAGTTCACCGTGGGGTGAACGGTGTGAAACTAGCCGAGCCTGGAAATCGGCGCTGCTCTCGGGGTAGTCCTCACGCCAATGTGACCCTCTCGTTTCCTCTCGCATCAATGCGTTCGCAATCAGAATCTGTGAGACCGTGAACAAATTAGCGCTCTCCCAATCCTCTGTGCACGCACGCGCACCAGTGCGTTCAATCTTGGCTAGCCAAGTCTTCGCATAAGTGAGTGATGCTTCACTTCGAAGGACCCCGGCATTGCGATCCATAACACTTTGCATGTCACGCCTGACTCGGTGCGGGATTAGATATGAATCCTGCGGGGAGTCAACGACGTGGATGTGGCGTTCTAGTTGATCAGACGCTATTGCCGTCATAATCCGCCGGGAATACACCAGCCCTTCCAGTAGTGAATTAGATGCGAGTCGGTTAGCCCCGTGGACACCGGTGCACGCAACTTCACCCGCTGCATAAAGCCCCGGAATTTTGGTACGTCCAAATAGGTCGGTTACAACCCCACCAGAAACATAGTGCTGCGCAGGACCCACCGGTATCAAGTCAGTAACTGGATCGATTCCACGTGAGCGAGCACTGGCAAGAATCGTGGGAAATCTGCGCACCCACGTGTCAGCGCCGAGCGCGCGTCCATCAAGCCACACATGCGCAGACCCGAAAGCCCGCATCTTTTTCATAATTTCTTTTGCAACAATGTCTCGTGGAGCTAGATCGCCCAGTTCATGCACTGATGGCATGAACGGTTGTAGGTCAGGATCAAGGAGCTTCGCGCCCTCGCCACGCACCGCCTCACTGACAAGCGGCTGTTGTCCCTGAGCAAGGGGACCTAGCCACAAAACGGTAGGATGAAATTGCACAAACTCAAGGTCCGCAATGACCGCGCCTGCCCTCAGTGCGAGTGCGATTCCGTCACCGGTCGAAACATATGGATTCGTGGTCTGTCCGAAGACCTGGCCAAAACCGCCGGTAGTCAAAATCACTGCTGGCGCCAGTGCCGCCCCAATCCCATCTCGTTGGCCCGAGCCCATCACGTGCAGAGTCACTCCCTGCGTCGCACCATGTGCATCAGTAATCAGATCTAGCGCGAGTGCATTTTCAATAATTTCAATACCCGGATCATTAAGTACCGCAGAAACCAATGCGCGGGAAATTTCTGCACCTGTTGCATCTCCACCGGCGTGGGCAATGCGATCACGCTTATGCCCGCCTTCCCTTGTGAGGGAGATCGCACCGCTGGGCTCACGATCAAAGTTGGCACCCAGCGAGATCAGGTCGCGAACGGCTTGCGGGCCTTCTGTGACCAACACTTCAACTGCTTGCGGGTTACACAGGCCGGCGCCGGCAGCGACGGTGTCGTCACGATGCTGTGAAGGGGAATCGTCCTCCGACATTGCAGCGGCAATACCACCCTGGGCCCATCGGGTTGACCCTTCATCTATCTGGGCCTTGGTCAGGATCACAACTTTTCGCCCAGCCGCCCGCGCATGAATTGCAGCCGAGAGACCCGCAACGCCCGACCCAATCACAATGACATCTGAGTCAATCTCCCAACCGGGTGGGTCTGAAGTCAGCCAGCGGGGAATATGAATTTTGCTCATCTGGTCTTCATTTCCTTAAATTGGCATATTGTCAATTAAACGGGTGCCCCCCAGAACTCCCGCATATAGCAGGCGACCCTCGGGGTTTGGGTCAGTGACGGCAAGCTCATGGGATAAGTCATTGCTCATGGCCACCAAGTAACTGGTCTCAATTTTACCGTCCACGACAAATCGTGCAGCGCGCAATTTTTCTGCGACGCTGCCGTCCGTCGATTGGGCAATGACCAAGGCCTGTGAAATCAAAGTTGCCTGGCTCCTCTGATCGGAATCAAGAAACATGTTTCGTGAACTCATGGCCAGTCCATCCGGCTCGCGACGCGTCGGAGTGCCAATGACCTGAACAGGAAAGTTCAATTGGCGCACCATTTGCGAGATTAGGATTAATTGTTGGTAATCCTTTTCACCGAAAAATGCACAATCGGGTTTTATTAGGTTGAAAAGTTTCGCGACGATTGTCAATACCCCCGCGAAATGGCCAGGGCGGTCAGCGCCCTCTAAAATTGCGCCCAGCGGCCCCGGTTGCACACTTACATATTCGGACGGGGCACCCGCGTCCGGGTACATTTGAGCCGCACTCGGAGCAAAGACAATGTCGACACCACTCGTGTCACATTTTTCGAAATCACTGTCCAAGGTTCTTGGGTAGTGCTCGAATTCTGCAGCGTGTCCAAACTGGGTGGGATTCACAAAAATCGTAACAACAACTTCACCATTTAAGCCCACTCGCTCTCTCGCCGCATCAACTAAATCCAGATGACCTTGATGCAGTGCACCCATTGTCGGCACTACCGCGCGATTGCCCACGTTTTTTCTCTCAAGTTCGCTGGAAAGGTGAATCAATTTTGTCACGGAGTTTCACCTAACTCAATGAGAAGGTCGGCCGCTTGGTCAACAGAAAGCACCCCGGCTTCAAGTGCTCGATCCGTTGCCAGCCGTGCTAGGGCTCGGTAAGCATTTTGTGAACTTGGGCGTTCCTGTAATGCCTCTAGGTGTGTCCGAATCACTTCACGGTCTCCTCGAGCTATCGGACCCGTCAATCCCTTGTCTCCTAAGCGCAAGGCATTATCTAGTGATGCACTTAATAATGGCGCCAGTAATCGTTGAGGGTTTTCCATCCCCGAATCACCTAAAAGAGAAATGGCTTCGTTGACCAAAACATTGAGGTAATTCGAACTGAGAACCATCGCGGTGTGGTAGATCGCCCGCGCCTCTTCTGGGACCCAAACAGGTTCCCCACCCATCTCGACAACGAGGGCCTCGGCAACTGGGCGCAGAATTTCCGTGGTGGTAACACCGAAAGGCGTGTCAACTAAACGGGCCAAGTCAATGCTGGTCCCGGTAAATGTCATTGCCGGATGAATGGCCATGGGCGATATTTGCGGAGCGGTATCGCACACTGAGATTCCGTAGCTACCTGAAGTGTGGGCAACGAATTGCCCTGGAACGAACACTTCACTGGTAGAAAACCCACGAATCAATTCAGGTAGAACCTGATCGGGCACTGCCAAGATCAGCAGCTCCGATTCTGCAACAACTTGGTCTGCTGGCTTGATCGGCACACCGGGAAGCAAAGCCGCAGCGCGCAGACACGACAAATCTGACACTGCGCTGACCCCGATGCAGTTATGCCCGGCTGCGCGAAGAGCCGTCCCTAAAACCGCACCGACGCGCCCAGCGCCGACTACCCCAATACGCAAGCGCGGAGGCGAGTCCATGTCAAAAGCCTATGGGTGACTAACGTCATACCCCATGTCCCCTTACCTTCCGTGGATCAACGCTTGGGAGTCCGCATCTTTCGGCCCGAAAAGCTTTTATGGTGAGTTCGGTTCCGGGGGAACAAATCCCTATGAGCACTTTGAGACGGCAGTGAGATCTCACCCAGATTTGTCCAAAGAAATATTTCCTTATCTATTCGAGGCCTACACAAACTCCGGATCACCGGCCGAGTTCTTGATCCTTGATTCCGGTGGATCCGATGGCTCACTTATTTCGTCCCTAAACACGTTAATCGCTGGCCATGGGCTTCGCTGGAATACACAAGTTTTTGATGTCTCCAGTGGTGATATTCGGCACATCGCGATTCGAAAAGAATGTGGAATAGTGATCGCCCACGAACTCCTTGACGATATCCCTGCAACCGTTGTCGAATATGACGAGTCCCTGACCCCACGCATCGTGCTTGTTGACCCAGAATCTGGGCACGAAAAATTAGGCAAGCCTTTATCCGGGCCAGAGCTAGATTGGCTTGAACTCTGGTGGCCGGCTACGGTGCCACGCGCTCGTCGAGAGATCGGAACGACTCGAGACCACACGTGGATCCAGCTAGTAAATATTTTTGGCACTGGCCGGGCAATTGCGATCGACTACTCACATTCGTTGGCTCAAAGATCCCAAGGATTGTGGGATGCCGGCACGTTGGCGGGATACCAACACGGTAGATCGGTCCGCCCCGTACCCAATGGCAAAGTCAATATCACCGCACATGTGTCATTGGATTCGTGCGCCAGCGCTGCAGCTACTGCACGTTCGGACCTCACCCGGACCCACACATTCGACTCTGACCCAACTAGGAGTGATTTCAGGTGGCTCGTTCAAGATTTCGGATCGCGACCATGAAACGATGCACACATGCGTAAGTTAATTGCCGGCGTGGGTTTAGCACCCGGTGAACTCAGAATTGATCTCGGAGAATTCCACCCCAGCGCCCAGGGCGGCTTCCAGCTGCACCTCACTGTTGAGGGAGACACAATCATGCACGTCGAACCACGAATTGGATTTATGCACCGGGGTGCAGAAAAACTCTTTGAAGTTCGCGACTACCGGCAAATCATGATGCTGGCTAATCGCCATGACTGGTACGCGCCGTTCACCTCCGAATTAGGTGTGGCGCTCACCTTAGAAGCGGCAATGGGAATTCACCCACCGGAGCGGGCTACTTGGATCCGGATGCTCCTTGCTGAGTTCACTCGGATTTCAGCGCTGATTGCATTTATGCCTGATCCCAAAACAATCCGATTACGAAACGTGATTGCCAACTTTTTAGAATTGGTTACCGGCAATCGGGTGCACCCAATGTTTGCACGGATCGGCGGGGTGGCTCACGACCTACCCGCACATGCCGAGAATGCAAGCCAGTTGATCATTACCGAATTGCGCACAATACTCCCCCAACTCATATCTAGCCTCAATGCAGATGAATTGCGCGGACTGGCTTTCCTTGCGCCCAGCGACGCGATCTCTTTTGGCACGAGCGGGCCGGTTGCTTGGGCAAGCGGTCTCGATAATGACTTACGATTCACGGATCACTACCTCAACTACGGGGAATTAGGGTTCACTAAACCGCCGCTGTATCACGATGGAGATGCCTACTCGCGCTTTATGGCAGCACTTGATCAACTTGCGCTCAGTAGTGCGCTGATTGAGCAAGTGTGGCCGCACCTTAAATCCACCCAGGGGCAAGAGGTCAATGTAGTTTTGCCGAAAGTTGTGCGAGCCCCCGAAGGAAACACCTACCACTGGGCTGATGGGCCCACCGGGATAAATGGTTGGTATTTGGTCAGCGCCGGCGACAAAACACCATGGCGTCTGAAATTGCGATCGGCTTCATTTAATAACTTTCAGGCGCTGGTTCCCACCTTGGTGGGACTTCAACTCGACCAATTGCCAGCGGCAATTGGCAGCATGTTTCTCGTTATCGGTGACTTGGATCGTTAGCCCGAATATAGGTGGCAAATCGAGCGCGTAGTAGCACTTCCATGTCCGGATCTAACTGCCCGTGCCCAAACATTTCCTTGGTCGCGCGAACGGTCTCAATAAAGGTTCCACCAATTGAACCTAAGTCTCCACCTTCCCCTTCGATCGCCACCATGCCAGGCATGTGCGAAAACACGTCTGCGAAGAAACCGATATCGAGTTTCTTTTCCGCTAGGTGAAATGCCTGATGCCGCAGTTCGTCAAAGGGTAAGTCTTCAAGAGTGGAATCGCTCATGGGTGCAGAGTACTTTGGTCACGATTCCTCGGCTGCGCCGTGGTCTGTTGCTACACATAAACTTTCTAACCACAGTGAGGAAATGACCAAGAGGACCCCGCCCAAGGCGGCGAGAAAACCGTTGATAGTCGCACTCCAACCCGCAGGAGTATCGATACCCGCGATTGAGGCAAGTGATACCCCGGCATAAAAACCGCCAATTACTGCCCCGGTACGGCTCCCCGACAAGGCCAATACCGCGATTCGGGCCGAGACTAGCGCTGGAAATGGCGTAGTTCCCACCTGGCGACTCAGCCGGGGGCGCGCGAAGTAGGTCCAGATTCCCACACTCCCACCCAAAATCCAGAGTGCCCCGGCCGCCATCGCCGGCACCGGCAACGAGCGAGCGGTCTGCCCCATTAAAATTTGGCTGAGTGCAAATCCGATTGCGACCAAGATCGCAGCAATTACCACAAGCTGGGAAATTTTTGTGGCTCTCATGAACTACTTAGTCCAATCTCAAGGCAGGTAATTTCCTCATTAGTTGATCGTAATTCGTTCACGGGGCCAAAACCTGGTAGCTCACCGAGTTGCCCTGACAGTTTCAATTCTTGCCAAGGAACCGTAACAAACACGCGTTCCCATGCTCGCGGATGTGGGAGGGTCAAAACACTATCCGTGCTGATCACCGGCTCTGCGTCCTCCCAAAGTGCGATCACATCAAGGTCCAGCGTTCGCGGGCCCCAGCGAACTTCGCGGGTTCTTGCATGGACATTTTCAATCCGATGAAGTGTATTTAATATTTCGCTCCCAGAATCCTCTGTCGCAAATGCCGCGAGGGCATTGAAGAAGTCGGCTTGTTCAACTCCACCCACGGGCGCACTCCGATACACGCTAGAGGCAGCAACCGGAGTCCAAAGCTGAGCGAGTTCCTGGTATGCCATTTGCAAAGTGCGGATTGGATCTCCCAGGTTTGCACCAAATGCAATCAGTACCGTTCCCGTCATCGGTTCAGGTATTTTGCTCGGGTGACAATTACATCAGCGAACTCACCTTCGATCGGTGCATCGGGCTTATGAACCCGAATTTTAGCACTCACAACTTGTCGGAATGCAAGGCAATCAGTGGCAATAATTTCAGCAAGTTTCTCAATCAGATCCACGGGCTCACCAGCAATTCGAGCCCGAATAGCGTCCGCCACCTCGGCATAATTAACCGTATCGGCCAAATCATCCGTGCGAGCCGCATGTGAAATCGACAGCCCCAGTGTTGCATCGACACTGAAATATTGGCCCTGGATCCGTTCGTGCTCGAGTACTCCATGGCGGCCGAATTCACGCAGCCCTACGAGTTCAATGGAATCGAGCGCTGGATCTGGGTTTACAGCACCCAGCGCTAGGTACGCGTCAATCGTCGCTTGGACATCATGGACGCGCACACCCCATGCGCCACGTTGCAAAATATGCGCCGCCAGGACAGCAGACGCGGTATCGCGCTCACCGACGGTGCGTGGTGTTCCGTCCGAGGCTGCGAGTAATCCACCAAGGAATCTCTTGCGGGAAACCCCGATGAGTATCGGGTAACCCAGCGCTAAAAGGGTGTCAACATTGCGTAAGAGTTTCCAATTATGCACGGCTTCTTTCCCAAAGCCAATGCCAGGATCAAGGATTATGTTGCCGCTTTTGATACCTGCCAATTGAGCTGCCTTAGCCACACTGTGTAGCTCCGCACACACCTCGGTCACGGGGTTTGCATAGTGAATATTTTCTTGCATGGTTTTGCTCGGTCCACGCCAATGCATAAGAACTATGGGAACCCCAAGACGTGCAACGGTCGTCAGCATGTGCGGATCAGACAAACCACCGCTCACATCGTTTACCATTTGCGCACCTGCATCCACAGCGGCTTTGGCGACTTCGGCGCGCATGGTGTCAATGCTGACGTAGATGCCTTTTAAGGATAACTGCTCAATAGCCGGAATTACTCGTTCGAGTTCGACTTCGAGTGAAATTCTTTCCGCACCGGGACGCGTTGACTCTCCACCAACATCAATGATCTGCGCACCGTGGGCCACCATTGCTGTAGCAGCCTGGACCGCTGATTGCACTGAATCAAATTGGCCGCCGTCAGAAAATGAATCCGGGGTCAAATTCAAAATCCCCATGATTACCGGGGAACGTGCGCCCATGGGAACTAGCGCCCCATGATTAACGTTATGGCCTCAGAGCGTGTGACAGCATCCCGCAGGGAACCACGAACGACACTCGTGGTCGTGGTGGCACCGGTCTTTCGCACACCTCGCAGGGACATGCACATGTGTTCGGCTTCAAGGATCACGATCGCGCCGCGGGGCTGGAGAATATTCATTATGGAATCTGCGATCTGGCCGGTAAGCCGCTCTTGAACTTGCGGCCGTTGGGAAAATACATCGGTTACACGGGCTAGTTTCGACAGTCCAGTAATTCGGCCATTCTTATTTGGGATGTAGCCAATATGTGCACTCCCATGAAATGGCAATAGATGGTGCTCACACATGCTGCTGAAGGGGATATCTTTAACAATTACGAGTTCGTCGTGACCCAGATCAAATGTCGTGGTCAAGACTTCCTCGGGTGTTTGATGCAGGCCCCCAAAAATCTCCGCGTAACTACGGGCGACTCGAGCCGGAGTGTCCTTGAGTCCATCGCGGTCGGGGTCCTCACCAATGGCAATTAATAGATCACGAATTGCCTGCTGCACGCCCGCGTCGTTATAAGGGGCTGTTGGGCCCGGGCTACCAATACTGATCGGGTTGATACCGCTCATTAGGCAATTAAACTAGACATTGGATTTCGTCGCATCGAGTTCCGGAACTTCTACGGGCCCACCCAGATCCGGAGACCTACGTGCCGATCCGGTCCACGCATCCCGCGGTTCACGTAAATTGAGTTCTGCAAAGATCTCCTCAATCTCGGCCTTTTGCAAGGTCTCACGTTCCATCAGTGCAACAACAATCGCATCTAGTGCCTCGCGATTGGCTACCAGCAAGTCATAGGCTTCTTGGTGTGCCGCTTCAATGAAGGCTCGCACTTCTTCGTCGATCGCGGCGGCAACTTCCTCGGAGAAGTCGCGCGTGTGCCCCATGTCGCGGCCCATGAATACTTCGCCCTGCTCTTGTCCATATTTGATCGCGCCCAACCGCTCAGTCATGCCGTATTGCATAACCATTGCGCGAGCAACAGCGGTTGCTTTCTCAATATCATTAGAAGCGCCGGTGGTCGGATCATGAAAAATCAGCTCCTCTGCTGCGCGACCCCCAAGCATGTACGCCAACTGATTGAGCATCTGGCTTCGTGTCGTGGAGTGCTTTTCTTGGTCGGGTAGCACCATTGTGTAACCGAGCGCGCGTCCGCGAGGCATAATGGTAATTTTGTGAACGGGGTCGTTACCAGGCAGAGCTGCCGCAACAAGCGCGTGTCCAGCTTCGTGGTAGGCCGTGATCAGCCGTTCCTCATGGTCCATAACGCGGTTGCGTTTTTGCGGTCCAGCCATGACTCGGTCAATTGCTTCATCCATGAGCACGTTACCGATCTCAGGATCACCATTGCGGGCCGTAAGCAATGCGGCTTCATTGAGCACATTGGCTAAGTCCGCTCCGGTAAATCCGGGGGTTCGGCGAGCGACCGTCATCAAATCAACAGCCTCGTTAAAGGGCTTCCCCTTGGCATGCACCTTGAGGATCTCCCAGCGACCATTGAGATCAGGACGCTCCACTGCAATTTGTCGATCAAACCGGCCGGGACGCAGTAGCGCTGGGTCAAGAATATCTGGGCGGTTAGTTGCTGCGATCATGATCACGCCGCCGGAGACATCAAAACCGTCCATCTCAACCAGCATCTGGTTTAACGTTTGCTCGCGTTCGTCGTGGCCACCACCCATCCCAGCACCGCGGTGTCGACCAACTGCATCGATTTCATCCATGAAGATAATTGCGGGTGCGTTTTCTTTTGCTTGCTCGAAAAGATCGCGCACTCGGCTCGCACCCACGCCTACGAACATTTCGACAAAATCAGAACCGGAGATCGAGTAAAATGGCACTCCCGCTTCACCGGCAACAGCGCGAGCAAGCAGGGTCTTTCCAGTTCCCGGTGGACCATAGAGCAAAACGCCTTTGGGGATTTTCGCTCCAACAGCTTTAAACTTCTCCGGATCCGCCAGAAAGTCTTTGATCTCTTCAAGTTCCTCAACGGCTTCAGCAGCACCAGCCACGTCAGCAAATGTGGTTTGAGGCATGTCCTTTGACACCATTTTGGCTTTTGATTTGCCAAATTGCATGAGTCGGGAACCGCCTCCCTGCATTTTCGAAAAAATAAAAACCATGATCAGGACGAGCAAGATGAACGGGATCAAGGAGACGAGCAGGGTAAAAAGAATATTTTCAGAAGGGACAACAACGTTGTAACCCCCGGGGAGGGCGCCAGAATCTGCCCTCACTTGCAATAACTCCTGCAGAACGACCCCTTGACCGGTCACATAGGTGGCCCGAACCGTGTCACCATTTTTCAAAACCAGTTCAAGTACTTGATCCCGATCGGTGATCGTTGCGGTATCAACGCTGCCGCTTTGAATCTGCGACATTGCAACACTGGTGTCGACTTCCTCGGGTGCGCCAACCCCTGAGATCAGGGTTGAACCAACGAGGACGAAAATGATCGCCAGTGCGATCCAAAAAATCGGGCCACGAAAAATCCGCTTGAAATCCACCTCGCCACGGTACTACGCCTTTTGCACCGTCAGCGCGCTGCACCAAGGGTTATGCCTTAGGCGAAAAGGCTGCTTCAATGGCGATATCACCGGGGGCTCTTCGTGCCGACTGGTTCCGAATGCAATCAGGACTCGTAGACGTGCGGGGCTAACGTGCCAATTGATCGCAGATTGCGATAATTTTGGTCATAGTCGAGCCCGTAGCCCACTACGAACTCATTGGGAATATCAAAGCCAATATATTTAGCGTCAACTTTCATTTTCATGCCCTCTGGTTTGCGCAGCAAAGTGAATACCTCAATTGACTTTGGCTTTCGCGAACCAAGATTTTTGAGCAGCCAACTTAATGTGAGACCTGAGTCAAGGATGTCCTCGACTACCAGAACATTGCGTCCAACGATGTCGGTATCGAGGTCTTTAAGGATTCGAACAACCCCACTGGACATTGTTCCTGAACCATAAGAAGAGACTGCCATCCAATCCATTTGTGCTTGACGGGGCAACGCTCGCGCCAGATCAGCCATCACCATCACTGCACCTTTGAGAACACCCACCAGAAGGAGATCCTCATCCTCTGGGTAATCAGCAGCAATTTGCAGTGCTAATTCGGCGATCCGATTGTGTAATTCCTCCTCGGTGAGAAGTACGTGCGCTAGCTGCCCTTCAACGTGCCCTGAATCCATGCATCGCTCCTCTAGTTTCCCCGCTTAAGGGTTAGCCTTCCATATTCTCTCTTCGCACTCACACCCAACGGCAAAGCAATCTCACCTTGACCTGACCATCGCGAGATAAGTGTTTCGACCGTCATGACATGTTGATGGGTAAGGGGAGAATTCTCCCGGGTTCCTGTTACCAGTTGGTCAAAGAGTAACTTGATCAGCCTCGTGCGAATCGCAACCGGCAGGACTTCTAATTCTTCAATGGCCATGCTGGTCTCATTCGCTGAAATTTCAGCTCCCCGGAAGTGCCCAACCGCAAGCTGCTCAAGTGCTTGGTCATCAGCCCGCAGCATGTCCGCACTGCGTACCAAACCAGTAACAATCGACGGTCCGAAATCTGCGCTCAGAACGTCCAGGTGTGTGCGCATCTTGACTCGAGAAAAAGCTTCGTCAAAGTTATGTGGGTCCTGCCATGGTGTAATCCCAGCTGGTGTCAAGAGTTCAGAAACCGCTACTTCAATATCAGTTCTTGGGTGTGCCAGAAATGGCCGGTGCCACGGAGGCGAGCAGGCAGACATTGCGGACAGGCTGTGTGCACCCGAGCCTCGAAGTAGTCGCAGCATCACCGTTTCGGCTTGGTCATTAGCTGTATGCCCGAGCAGAATTGGGCGAGCACCCGCCGCATCGAGGAGCGCAGCGCGACGCGCGATTCGGGCCGCCATTTCCATACCGCCATCTGATCCCACTTCAACATTTCTAATCTCAACCGAGGTAACGCCAAGAATGTTGGCAGCCATGACCGCATTACTGGCAATCTGATATGACCCTTCTTGGAGACCATGGTCAACAACAACCGCATGTACCGTAAATCCTGAGCGAATCCCAACCCAGACTGCAACCGCTGTGAGCACCAACGAGTCCGGCCCTCCCGACAGGCCAACAACTACCGAATCAGTATCAGGCTCCACACAACCTTCGACGCTGTTGCGCATGGACACCACCGTGTGAGAAGCCGACCTAGACATGGTGCGTGAGTATCCGCGTTCGCCAGGCAGCTGGGTTTTCAATCTCAGACATGTCCGGTAGGTTTTCCGGCGCGGCCCATACAACGTTGAAGTCCTCAACTCCCATTTCGGTAACACAGCTTCTAACAAATGCTTCACCTTTTCGGTACTGCATCAGTTTTTCATCCATGCCGAGTAAACGCGATGCGAGATTCTTATTCGAGTCACGACGGACTTCAAATTTCTTTCGGATTTCAGCGACACTCGGAACAAGGTCGGGTCCACCTTGATCCATGACAAAATCGGCGTGACCCTCCAGCAAAGTCAATAACGCAACGATCTTTCTGTATATCCGCACTTGATCATCGCTTTGAACTAGTTCAATCACACTTGAGTCATCGGCTCTGATCAGTGAATTAATGACCCGAATAATGCGCCAAAAATAGGAACTACCCGGGAGTTTTTCAGCACCAATCATTTCCTTGATAAGTCCGATAAAATGTGCCTGCATCCAGGGGACCGCGCCAAATTGCAGCCGGTGAGTTTCTTCATGCAAGCACACCCATAATTGAAAATCGCGCTCATCCAGATCTAGGGTTTGTGCGACCTGCACAATATTTGGAGCAACGAGTAGTAGCCGCCCCGGATCAGCCAGTGCTTCGTATTGACCCAAGACTTTCCCCGATGCCCAGCCCAATGCAAGCCCAGTTTGAATGGCTCCAGCTCGATCGGCCAAGGGGTTACCGTCTTGCCCGTCTTCTTCCCCAACTTCTGCGTCTTCCCTGCCGATCTCGGAGATAACCGCCAGCGCATTGAGATTGGATGTGACCCAGCCGGCTCGATCCACGATGACAGTTTCGTGGGTTGCCGGCGCTTCAAGCAGTGAAACGGAGGTGATTTCCGTTGTTGCTACCTGGGCCAGTTCACGCAGCGAGGCAACACTCGCGGCCGCGTATTCGGCACTGACCACCGGACCAGTGGTCATGGTGCGCCGCGATGCCCGACGAATGAGATCTAAATGTGGAATTACAGTCACTGGCATCCGCACTTAGCAAGTTTGGCCGCAATCAAATCCATCGAATTTCGGGCGTTAGCATTCGATCCGACCTTGTTGCCCATCATGACAAAAACAAGAAGGCGGCCACTTCTATCTAAGACTGTTCCCGCTAAAGCCGAAACTCCCGTAAGTGAACCCGTCTTGGCGCGAACCACGCCCGACCCTGCCCTAGTTTTTTTTGTATCAAAACGAGATTGCAGGGTCCCGGTGCGCCCGGCAACGGGAAGCCCAGATGCGATTGCGGACCATTGCGGTTCGTCTCCACGGACCATTTCAGTGAGTAACTGCGCAACCGTGGTGCTCGTTATTTTGTTTTGCCGCGATAGTCCGCTACCGTCAAACAATTGCAACTTTGCGGTTGAGACACCGTTCTGATTCAAGACCCGTTTGGTTGCACGAGCGCCCCCGGAGAAACTGCCTTCTCCCACAATCTTCTTGCCCACCAGATGGGCAAGTACTTCGGCCGCGTCATTATCTGATTCACGCAACATCACTTCGACGATTGTGCTGACCGGATCTGAAAAAACCGAAGCAAGTTGGGTAGAGCCACTCGGGCTCTGAGCGCGCTTCACCTGTGAGACCACAATTCCAGCTTTTTTCAGCCGCTTGGCAAAAAGTCGGCCAGCCTGCTTTGCTGGATTCGATACGCGAGCGACCGACCTAGGGCTTATCCGCGCACCACCCACACTCAGTGCCGATACCGGAGCAGCAATACCCGCTTGCGGAAAACTTGATTTCCAGCCCGGCCCAAGCGTTGGACCAGTAAACAGGGAGTCGTCAAAAAATAATCTGACATTTATCACTTTTCGCGCTCTTAATGCCTTGATGGTGTCCAGCGCTAATGCCTTAAGGGAGTTCTCACCTTTAACTTTACGCAGAAGAGGGTCTCCACCCCCGACCAGATAAAGGTCGGATCCAGAGAGTGTGGCTCGAGTTGCGAGACGAGTATTGGGACCAAGTGCACTGAGTGCGGCCGCTGCCGTCAGCAGCTTGCTGACCGAAGCCGGGGTCCGTGATTTGTTCACTTGGTCGCTGAACACTGGTTTCTCGCTCACCGGGTCAACCACGAGCATGGAGAACTCCCCCAATGACGCGGTTTGGGTGAGTTTTCCGATTGCGCGATCAAGGCCGGTGATGCTAGGTGCCGGAGCACTACTGCTCAAAGGCTCATACACGCTGGGAACGGGGCCAGCGGGTGGTGCGGCCCACACCGAGGCCGGTGCCACAAGAAGGCCACATGCTAAACTCAGTAATCCTGCTGCCACGCCAAGGCGCTGCGCCGAAGAAGCCCATTGGATCTGCATCAGCCCTACTGTAAGTCACCACTACCGTTCTAATTGGCACTGCCCGGCTACTGTGCAGGCATGGATCCTCTCATTTTTGACGTCACGATAGAAATTCCCGGCGGAAGCCGCAATAAATACGAGGTTGACCACACAAGTGGTCGTATTCGCCTGGACCGAATGCTCTTCACCTCAACCCGCTACCCCCACGACTACGGCTTTGTTGACGACACACTGGGACTTGATGGCGATCCACTGGACGCCCTGGTGATCGTGCAGGAGCCCACCTTCCCGGGGGTTGTTATTTCCTGCCGAACCGTCGGTATGTTCCGCATGACCGATGAAGCCGGCGGTGACGACAAACTGCTGTGCGTCCCGGCGGGTGACCCCCGCATGGAACATCTACGCGATATTCATCATGTCGCCGAGTTTGATCGCCTTGAAATCCAACATTTTTTTGAGGTCTACAAAGATCTTGAGCCTGGAAAGTCCGTTGAAGGCGCCACCTGGACCGGTCGCAAAGAAGCCGAAGACGAAATCCACCGCTCCTGGGACCGCGCAAAATCCCACTGACCTTGTAGATCTTGTCAGTTTTAAGCTTTCGTAGATCCCCTGCTAAATCGTCCGAGCACCCGAGCGATTTTTGACCATCTGCAATTAACGGCGCCGAAAATCAGAAAACTGGATGACTTATTTGGAGCTTTAATGATCGGACCCGGTAATTTGTTCAAGGGCATGGATCACAATTTCCCCAAGAACTGCCGCGGCATCTTTTGCACCACCGGGCGAGCCAGGGACATTCACCACCAAAGAATCGCCCAATTGCCCGGCAATCCCTCGGGAAAGTGCTGCGGTAGCGATTCCATTCCCGCGCCCATATGCACGGATTGCCTCGGCAATCCCCGGTACTTCACGGTCAATCACCTTTCGAGTGAACTCTGGGGTGCGATCAGTCGGTGAAATTCCAGTCCCACCGGTTGTAATAACAAGGGAGTGCCCCGTTTCGGCGGCGAGGCTAATCTGCGTCGCGACTTCAGGCCCGTCGGGGATTATCACTGTGGGTGAACACGTGAGCCCCAAGTGTGTCAATGCCGCCATCAGGATTTCACCGGATGTATCAGCGCGGATGCCTTGGGACCCCCGGGTTGACACCGTAATCACCTGTGCGGTGAATTTACTCATGCTCACTGCGAATCCAGTGGCCTGAGCGTCCACCTTTTTTCTCCAGCAATTCCACGAATTCAATGCGCGCTAATCGATCAAGCCCCTTGACCATGTCGATTAACGTGAGGGCCCCCACCGACGCCGCGGTGAGCGCTTCCATCTCGACACCGGTTCGGTCAGCGGTCTTCACGGTCACCGTGATCTCGGCACCGGTCTGATCAAGTTCCACGCTGACGTCCACTCCATGAATTGCCAGTGGGTGACATAACGGGATCAGGTCACTTGTTTTTTTGGTGGCCGAAATGGCCGCGATGCGGGCAACCGCGAGTGCATCACCTTTAGGCATATCGCCAGCATTCAACCGACCGATTACCTCAGTGCTCAGCGAGATGCGGGACCGGGCAGTTGCTGCTCTTTCGGTAACGCTTTTAGCCGTGACATCCACCATATGGGCGTCGCCTTGTTCATTCAGATGCGGGAATGCACTCACGCTAAACCGCCCGTCACATTGATAACCCGTACTTCGTCTCCACTGGCAATTCTGTCGACACCCATGGGAATAACGATGAGGGCATCGGCCTGCGCCAACCCACCAAGAACGTGTGAGCCTTGTCCGGTCCCCACCGGCTCAACCTGACCCCCTTCGATAAATCGCGCTCGCGCAAACTGAACCTTGTCAACAGGGGAGTTCAGTTCACCTCTTATGGTCGCTGATTGTAGTGGGCGCTGAAGTGTGCCTAACCCGCGCATTTTGCGAATTGCTGGTCGAATAAATGTTTCAAAAGAAATATAGGCGCTCACCGGATTACCCGGCAGCGTGATAATCGGGATAGCTAAATCTCCAACGCTTCCGAAGCCTTGGGGCATACCGGGTTGCATGGCAACTTTATGAAACTCAGCAGTCCCCAATTTCAGAAAAGCTGCCTTCACCGGGTCATAAGCACCCATGCTGACCCCACCGGTAGTGACGATTAGATCTGCCCGGTGGACTTGATCCTCCAAGATGTGAATCAACTTATCTTCATCGTCTTGTGCGGGTGGAAGGCGATATGCATCAGCCCCACTGTCATTTGCCGCCGCAGTAATCAAGAAACTATTTGAGTCTGAGATCAAACCAAATTTAAGTTCCGTCCCCGGTTCGACTAATTCACTACCGGTCGCAAGGACCGCGACCCGAGGTTTGGGAACCACAGAAATAGATCCGTGCCCGACCGCAGCAATGAGCGCGATCTGCCGCGGCCCAATAAAGGTGCCTTTCCCAAGGACCAAGTCGCCGGCCTTCACGTCCTCGCCTTCGTGCCTAATGCAGCTCCCCAGGTCAATTGATGCCCGGATCTGAACGCTTTCACTCCCCCCGTCAGTGCTTTCGATAGGAATCACGCTGTCCGCTCCAGCCGGCATGGGGGCGCCCGTCATGATTCGAATTGCCTGGCCGCTGTGCAATGTTTCTAAGGACTTGAATCCGGCTGGAATGTCGTCGACCACGGGAAGGATTACCGGAGAACTTTCACTTGCATCCACCAGATCCGCTGAGATTACCGCGTATCCGTCCATCGACGAGTTATTAAATGAGGGCAATGGCCAGCGCGCGTAAATATCTTCAGCGAGAACGCACCCATTTACCTCAGAGATTGGTAACTCCATGGGTGGCAGCTCTGTCACACTGTCCAAGACCAGGTTGAGGTATTGCGCCACCGTCAGCATGCGTCAACTCTACGCTCTGAGGCGCCAGCAATCGCAGCCATCACTTCATTGAGCGCATTCATCGAGTGTCCGGAGACGAATGTGTCAACATGCGGCAGCGCGGCAGCCATCCCACCAACGAGCGGGCGGTAGGAGGCAACGGCTTTGCGCGGATTGACCCAAATGATGTGGTGGGAAAGTCGGGAGAGTCGAGCCATGTGGGTTGTAAGAATTTCCGGATCCTCAATTTCCCAACCGTCAGAAACAATCACCACCACCGCACCGCGGGCAATTCCACGTCGGCCAAAATCATCAATAAAGGTCTTTATCGATGGACCAATGCGGGTCCCACCCGACCAGTCTGTTGCGGCATCTGCTGCTTTTTTGTATGCCACGTCAGGTTGTGAAGTGGCAAGCGGTCGGGTGAGTCTGGTCAGGTGGGTCGCGAAAACAAACGCTTCGGCACCTAATGCCTGTACTGCGCCTCTCATCAGGTGCAAATAGATCCGCGCATAGGGCTCCATGGACCCCGATACATCAGCAATCAACACGACCCGACGAAGTTTTGTCGTACGGGATCTCTTGATCAGGCGGATCGGGTCACCACCAGTCCGATGGGATGCGCGAAGGGTCGCTCGCAGGTCCAGTTGGTTGCCTTTGCGTGCCCGCTGAGTTCTCCGGCGAGTTCGCGAGGGAGGCACCAATGGCAATTGATCCACCAAGTGGCGGATAAGTGCGAGTTCGTCGGGAGTTAATGTAGAAAAATCGCGCTCGTTGACCCGCTCTTGGACGCTCATAGCCGCGAGGACGCTGATTTCGCTTTCATCTTCTTGGTCACTACTCGGCGCACCAGGAGTTGCACTGGTTCCCCGAGGATTCGACTCGCTTTCGCCTGACTTTTCAGCTTCGCCGCGGCTTTGCTCCCCCGCAGGAACTGCAGACAGCGGCGCTGAATCATTTAATTCGCCACGGAAATCGGCGAAGTCAAAAATCCCGCGAAAAACCTGTTGAAAAATTCGATCAAATGATTCCACTTGCCTGATGTCACTTAGCAAAGTAACCCTTGCCAACCAATACAGATCATCAATGTGTGTGGGTTGGGCCAATTCAATGACACTGGCGAATCTGACACTGCGCTCCGGTGTTACGGGGATTCCCGCCCGGTGCAGCAGATGCCCGAATGCTGCACAAATCTGCGCTAACGGTGAATCATTCACCGGCTATCCAGGCCAAGCCTTGCTCACGAGCCAGTTCTTGGTCGTCACGGTATTTCAATACCGATCCAAGGGTTTGCTCTGTGCCACTGGCATCAAGTGTGCTCACCCCAAGAAGCATTGCCGCGTTCACCCAGTCAATTGCTTCGGCGACCCCTGGCGGCTTCTGCATGTCGAGAGTCCGAATGCGTGACACTGCCGCTGCAACCTGCTCGGCTAGATCCTTACTTGCCTCCGGCGCCCGCAATTTAACAATCTGCGTTGCATGTTCCAAGCTTGGATAATCAATCCAGTGATACAAACAACGCCGCTTGAGTGCATCGTGCAAATCTCGAGTCCGATTCGAAGTCAAAATAACGATAGGTTTTTGTTGTGCCGTCAGGGTGCCTAGCTCAGGAACACTGACGGTTGATTCGGCCAGCATCTCGAAAAGAAATGCTTCAAATTCCTCGTCCGCCCGGTCGACTTCGTCAATCAACAGTACGGCTGGGTTTGGCCCCACGTGTTCCAATGCTTGCAACAGTGGTCGTTCAATCAGGAACTCACGACTGAATAGTGAACTTTCCTCAATCGATGTACCTCGGGACTCCGCCATTCGAATGCTCAATAATTGTCTCGGGTAGTTCCATTCATAAAGTGCCTCGGATGCATCGATCCCCTCAAAGCACTGCAACCGAATCAACGGGGTGTTGAGCAGTTGTGCGAGGGCTTTGGCGGCCTGGGTTTTGCCCACACCTGCTTCACCTTCCAGGAGCAGGGGCTGGGGCAAACGGAGCGCGCAAAACAGCGCGGTTGCCAGCCCCGGGTCAGCCAAGTAGTCAGCTTTCGCCAATTCTTGGACCAACTGCTGGGGCGACTCGATCTCGCTTGCGGAACTCACAGGTCACACGCTAGCGAGTTTTTGGGCATCTGCACCCCACTTTCTGTATCCCTCAGCGTCGCTGTCTTAGGGGTTCCCCGAATAGAAGGTCCCGCCATCCACGTATAGGTCTATCTGCGGTGTCTCGTCTTTCCTGCTACTCTCCATACACCTCAAGGCCGATTTAGGAGTGTAGCGATGTCACAGGAAAGCGATCAAGCCGCAGAGACGCTTCGCACAATCTGGCAGGGAACTCCCGGACTAGAGACTGGCCTCGATGAAGAATGCAGCCCAAATAAGGTCTGCCGAAACATGAAGGACGTTTCCTTCGATGGGTTCGCCGAAGACGGAGTGGACTTAGGTACAGCATGGCGCAGTAAATTGGCGCGTGAAGGCAAATTAAGCGGGGCCTCATTGGCCGATCTGGTTATGGGCAAAGCGGACTAATCTCGATGCCCTTTGATCAACTCACCGTCCCCGAACTCACCGAATCCTTGGGGGAGTACAAGTACATCGCTGACCGTGGGCTCAGCACAGCCCTGCTACTTGCTCTCAAACTCGGCAAGCCGCTACTACTTGAAGGTGAGGTTGGCGTCGGGAAAACCGAGCTGGCCCGGACCGTGTCAACCATGCTTGGTCGTGAACTCATTCGCCTGCAGTGCTACGAGGGCATCGACATGCATCAGGCACTCTACGAGTGGGACTACGCGCGCCAGATGCTTTTCGTTCGCTCCCTAGGATCGGAAGAGGCCTCAGATGACCAACTTTTCGGTCCGCGCTTTCTGCTCGAACGGCCTCTATTGCAAGCCGTCCGCGCTGGAGACCAATGCGTCCTACTCATTGATGAGGTCGACCGCGCCGACGACGAATTTGAAGCGTTTCTGCTCGAGCTGTTGGGTGACTACCAGGTAACAATTCCCGAGGTGGGAACGATTAAGGCACAATCGCGTCCAATTGTGATTCTCACGTCAAACCGAACTCGAGAACTTCATGACGCTCTCAAGAGGCGCTGCTTGTACACCTGGATCGGTTTTCCCGAAAGCGACCGGGAGGTAGAAATCGTGCGTTCGAGACTCCCCGAAGTGGGTGGCGCATTAGCGAATCAAGTCGTGGGTGCGGTAAATCGGCTTCGCGCCATGGATCTGGAGAAGCTTCCCGGTGTCGCCGAAACCATCGATTGGACCGAAAGTGTGTCAGCACTTGGCTCCAACTCACTCACCGCTGAAATAGCACTAGACACGCTCGGCGCCGTGGTAAAAGATCGCGACGACCTTGAATACGCCTCTCGAAATATTCAGGATGTCATCTCTTAGCGGGTTCGATGAACTGCTAGTGGGGTTTGGTCAGACACTTCGACAGGCAGGCTTATCGATCGGGTCCGATGACATTTTGACCTTCTGCTCAGGGGTGTCACATCTGGACATCACGGACCTCATGAACGTGTATTGGGCGGGCCGAGCGACATTGGTGCGTCGCAATGATCATGTGCCCATCTATAACGTCATCTTTCAACAGTATTTTCTTGACATACATGAAACAGCTGTCGACGAGCGCAAACGCACTCTGCGGGCCTCGTCCACGGCTGGAGCAACCCTAGAGATACCCAATACAGAACAGGGTTTACCGGGTGAGATTAGTCCAGACGAAGTGAAACTGGGCTACCTTGCCAGCACATCGGAGGTTCACCGTCTCAAAGCATTCGCCGACTGCTCCGAGGAAGAAATTAGGCGGGTGCGAAAACTTATTTCCCGCTTTCGTGTCACTCCCCCGCAACGCAGGACCCACCGATCCACTCGCAGCAAAAAAGCAGCTCGACTAGACCTTCGGCGTATGGTGCGAGAGACCATGCGCAATCTGGGCGAACCTCGGGCTCTGGCCTTCAAGAAGCGCAAACTCAAGTTACGCCCTCTTGTCTTCATTTTAGATGTTTCAGGGTCGATGGCCGATTACTCCCGCAACCTTTTACAGTTTGCGTATTGTGCACGCCGTGCAAATGCCAAAGTAGATGTTTTTTGTTTTGGCACTCGCTTGACTCGGATCACTCGTTCCCTAGATCGTCGCAATGCGGACGAGGCAATGCGACTCGCTGGAGAAGCAGTTCTTGATTGGGATGGTGGAACGCGGATCGGAGACTCACTGCGGCAGTTCACCCGCGAGTCGCGGCGATCACGACTAGGCCGTGGCGCCATAGTTGTCATTTGTTCGGACGGCCTTGATCGAGGAGAACCAGCTGCTCTCTCAGATTCCATGGAGAGCCTCTCCAGAATTGCCCACCGCGTTATTTGGGTGAATCCCCACAAGGGAGACGCGGTGGATTTCGTCCCGAGTTCCATAGGAATGATCGTGGCGGACCCGTATATCGATGAGGTGCATTCAGGTCATAATTTGGCTAGCCTAGAGCGATTGGCCGACCGGCTAGCGAAAGTGGGGTAAAAGTGAGATTTAGTGTGTCGATCCAAGCAGAGGGCGATCGGGAGGTCACCCTCGAAGAGGTAGTGGATCTTGCTGACGCCGTCGCAACGCTAGAGGGGATTGCTTCAGGCTACGGCACCATGGGTTACGGCGCCCAAATTGTTGTGGAAGCTGACATCTCTGACATTGCGGCTGAAATCGCTCTCGAGAAGTTCGTTCAGGCCGTAGCAAAAACTTCTCTTCCTGAATGGCCGATAACCAGCGTCGAAACAGTCGCCGAAGATGATGACTTTGGCGATCTGGAGGATGAGTTCCAGTGATCCGGCTGGGCAGTCTAGCCGGCTACGCTTTTGAAGGACCCCGCATATTGGCTGGGTGGACCCCACCCAAAGAGCCCGCAGTGTATGCAATCTTGACCAAGTCAAATCCAGCGCGTGACCAAGAATTCTCGGTAATTTTTGTCGGCCACACCGACGACCTCAGTGAAGAGGGATTTCCTTTCCGCCATCACCGCGCAGCAGTCTGGCTCGACCGAGCCGGAACGAAATTCAACCTTCATGTGTGCTGGTTGAATGCCCCTGGGAGCAACCGGGCTCATCGTGAGCAAATAACTCGTGAGCTCGCTTCAATCTACAACCCTAGCTGTAATGAAGAGAAGTTCGACCGGGCCTGGAAAGACGAGTGGATCGGGGCTTATGCAGCCCCTGTCACCGATGCTCTCACCACCGGACGCACGCCAGACTAGTCCTGATCTGCGCCAACAGCTTCCATCATCCGGCTGCGCCGTGTGCCCATCGCTGGACGATTCACGCCATCAGCTTCATGCTCTTCATGCACAAATGTGGCTCCCACTACAATGGCTTCACCCATTCCGGACAGCAGGGGAAGTGCGCCAGCCACAACCCGACCGGTTGTGTTGATCGAAGTTAAACCAGGATCAATTTTCTCTGCGTCTTTCTTGATCTGCCAGACTAAGTCAGCCGACTCCTCAAGGTTGTTGCCAACTTTCTTCAATTGGGACCCCAGGATGAAAAGAAACACCGCCAATCCTCCAATGAAAAGAGCTACGTCAATTACTGACCACCATTGCAATGAACTCATGCGCGCACCTTGTCCAATACTCGTCCGAGGAACAGATGATGTTCCAAGCCTTCGGCCAGGACGGCTTCAACGCCACCCGCCGTCACTCCGATCAGGGCCGTATCTGCCGTGTTATTTTTGGTCGCCTCTAGGCTGATCTTAATTTTGACAACTCGGGTGTGGATTCGATGCACAAACATTACCAACAGTGTGAGTAGTACTACGACAGCCACGATAACCACCACCCCGAGTATGTTTGCAATCTGCCACAGCTGTTCAACTTGGGAATCCATGTCATCCTCCTAATCTTGAGCGGCCGCGCTTGAGCCCGGCGATGACTGCTAACGCAGAGGTAATTGTTTCATTTAGGCCAGCTAGTCCTGCCGTGTTTTGCTCGGCATTTTCCAAACCTTCTAAGATGCTGCCCGCCTGAGTGCCGATTCTCCACGCGATCACCAAAATTGGGACGACCAGGGCAACCACAACGAGCACAACCACTAGGCCGATTATATAGCCGATCAGCCATCCTTCATGTCCGGCGAAGTCCATGTTTCCTCCTAAATCGATTCTGCAAAGTCACGTACCGGAGCCAAACTCTGATTGACCGAGCTCACAACCGGTTTGACAGTTGCGGTCTGATCCACGATTACTTTGACTCCGCCATCTAAAGTGCCCAAAGTCTTAGCCGTCGAAGCTAGATGACCAATCACGCGCATGAGCCCGAGTGCGGCAGCAGCGATGATCAGTGTTCCCAGTACGAGCGTAAATACTGCATCAATTGGCATGGTTTCTCCTAACCCAAAAGTTTCGAGACAGGCCCGGCGTAACGCACCGCACCATTGGACACTTCTTTAATTACTTCGTCTGTCCTAGCCAGCAATTCTGGCGTGCTTTGCAACTCGCCAATGAGCGCGACTCCTCCAGACAGCGTGTCTTGCGCTGCCGCACGAATCTGCTCTAAGGCTGCAAGCAGCCTGTTCAGCAGCGCCACAAGCAAGGGCACCACAATAATGAGAAGAACAAGGTTTCCAAACGCCCACAGACTCATTGAATTTACCTCCGGACTAACGGCTCGGTGCCGATTGATATGGCAAGAAAAAGCGCGCAATTACGCGCTTAGCCGCCATGGCGAATGCAGTCAGGCCGATTGCCAGACCACTGGCTGATTTGGGTCCGCCGACCGCCATTGGGTCGCGACCCTCGGAGATTGCGGTCAAACGTGTTTTCATGGATCCGGCGGTCTGATTCACCAAAACGCCTGTTACATCTTTGACTAGGCCACGACCGTACTGTGCTGCCGCACCTGAAATAGTGAGATCAATGCTGAGATTCACCCGCGTTTGTCCACCCAAGGGTTGCAGCGCGATTTCCAACAGCACGGTCGCAGCGCCTCGGCCTTTCTTATCCGCCCCTGCACCATCGAGCACAATTACTTTGCGCACGTCATCGCGACTTGCGATCTTGACCGCTCCCGTGAACTCTAGTTTTACCGGACCTGCGGAGATAATTACATCTCCATGGTATTCGTCTTCGCTGACTTTCTCTGTGAGATCAGCTCCTGGTATGCACGCCGCCACCATTGGCAGGTCATTGGAAAAACTCCACACTTGATCGATTGGCTGATCCATGTCGAAGGTTTGTGTAATTAGCATCGGGCCTCCTGCTTGGTGAATGATTCAGGGTCTTTTTCAAACGCGACCCGACATCCGGGTGCGCAGAAGTAATACGTGATTCCTTCATGTTTTAGAGGTCGATTTGCCGGAACCGCCTCGACTGTCATGCCACACACCAAATCCCGGACCTCCTGCTGTTCCACTGCTCTTTGTGGGACGCTCAGCGCCTGTGAGAACTCTCCCGAGGCACGCCTGCGTACAAGTTCCCCCAGAATCGACACTGCCATCTCCCGGTGCGTGGTGTGTCCCAAATCAATTCCCACCGGCGCCTTGACTCGTGTCAATTTCTCAGCCGAGAAGCCTTTTTCGGCGAGATATCCCCGCACGGCCTCACCGCGTTTAACCGATGCCACCAGTCCGATGAAGGCTGGGTCCGCTTCCATTGCCGTCTCCAGTGCTTCTTCATCTCCGTGACCCTGCGTACCCACGATCACGACATTGGCCGAGCCCACTCCGTGCGCCGCAAAGTCGAGGCCGTCGACAATCTCGGCACGCCAACCGACACCGCGAACTAACTCCAGCAGAGTTGTGACCATCGGCGAGCGTCCGACAATGAGTACCTCAGGGGCAACAAGAACCGGCTCGAGGTACAACTGCAGCGCCCCTTCGCTCTGGCAAGACATCGGAATTGTCGTGACACCCTGGGGGACATGCATGCCCTCGAAATCACCCTCTTGACCCAACCAGATTAAAGACGACTCCCCACTTGCAAGCACCCGCTTAGCTTCGCGAATAACCACAGGCTCGGCGCATGCACCTCCGATCCACCCGTGTAATTGGCCGTCGGAAGTAATCACAGCCTTTGAACCAGGCTGACCCGATGATGGGGGCTTGCGCCACACCACCGTGGCCAAGGCGTACGACTCCCCGGAGCGTGCAAGTTCCACCGCAAGCTCCATGATGTCCGTACTGCCCACAATTTCACCCATGTCAGTCGCTCAGCACCGGAGGCATCCCAGAGACGTCCTTGCCTGTTTGCAAGGCTTCGTACACGCGGTTAGGCATGAGCGGCATATCCACGTTGCGAACACCTGTGTGCTCAATAGCGCTCATTACTGCGTTCACAAACGCGGCAGGGCCAGCGACCGTGGCACATTCGCCAACCCCTTTAGCCCCAATGGGGTGATGCGGGCACGGCGTAACCACTTCATGTAGCTCGAAGCCCGGTGTCTCCCAAGCTGTGGGCAGCAAGTAATCCATGTAGTTTGCCCCAATGCAGTTCCCCTCCTCATCAAAGGTGATGTACTGCATGTTGGCCATCGCGTAGGCTTCCGTGAGTCCACCCATTACCTGGCCTTCTACGATCATCGGGTTAATGCGCACTCCACAATCGTCCACCGCGACGAAATTGAGAACGTCCCACACGCCACTCTCCTCATCGACCTCAACCTTGCATAAGTACGCGGCGAATGGCCACGTGAGGTTGGGGGGATCGTAGTACGCGGTGTTTTCCAGCCCAGGCTCCAAACCATCTGGAATGTTGCTGTAAGCGGCCAAAGCACAGTCTTGGATCGTTACTCCACGCTCCTCATTTCCACGAACGTAAAACCTCCCCAATTCCCACTCGATGTCTTCTTCGGAGACTTCCAGCAGGTGTGCAGCAATTTTTCGAGCTTTAGCACGAATTTTCCGTGACACCATTGCCACTGCCGCTCCAGCTACCGGAGTTGAGCGCGATGCGTAGGTACCCATACCGAAGGGGGCGCTGTCCGTATCGCCTTCCTCAACCACAATATCTTCGGCAGGGATACCCAATTCGTGGGCAACGATCTGCGACCATGTCGTTTCATGGCCTTGGCCTTGGCTCTTGGCACCTGTACGTAGAAGAGCTTTCCCCGTCATGTGGACACGCAATTCAGCGGAGTCAAACATCTTTATCCCAATGATGTCGTATTCGCGGCTGTTACCGGCACCTAGCGGCTCGGTCATAGTCGATATGCCAATTCCCAGTAGCTTGCCACGCTTGCGCGCTTCCTCCTGCTCTTGTTTAAATGTGTCGTATCCGATCGCTGCCATACCCACATCCAAACATTTTTGGTACTGACCTGAATCAGTCAGGAACCCAAAGGCAGTGCGGTAAGGAAACATGTCGTCGCCTACCAAGTTCACTTTACGGAACTCTGCCTGATCCATGCCGAGGTCATTGGCCGCTGCATGGACCATTCGCTCTTGAAAGAACATGGCTTCTGTGACGCGGAATGAACATCGATATGCGACCCCGCCCGGCGCCTTGTTTGTGTAAAATCCTTCACTCACCAAATGTGCAGTAGGAATGTCATAGCACGCAAAAGTTGAGTGCATCAAGCCAATCTTGAACTTCGTTGGTTGAGCATCTGCATAGAAAGCTCCATGGTCTGAGATTGTCTTCATTCTCATGCCCAGGATTTTGCCGTCCTTACGAAGGGCCAGCTCTCCTTCGAGGTACACGTCGCGACCAAATCCGGTGGAAATCAAGTTTTCGGAATTGGACTCGACCCATTTGACCGGTCGCTCGGTCAAAATGGAGGCTAAGATCGATACTACGTAACCCGGATAAATGGGAACCTTGTTTCCAAACCCGCCGCCCAAGTCAGGTGAAACTATTCGCACCATGTGTTCGGGTAACTCAGCCACCATGGCCACAGCCGCACGGACGATGTGCGGTGCTTGGGATGTCATGTAGACGGTAAGTTTTCCTGTCGCTCGATCGAAATCGGCGATAGAGCCACAATTTTCCAAGGGTGACGGATGCGACCGGGGATAATGCAAATCCAATTTTGACACCACGTCTGCATTGGCAAACGCCTGATCGGTCGCTGCTTTATCCCCGATTTCCCAATCAAAAATTTTATTGGAAGCTTGATTTTCCTTATCATCGCGGATAAGCGGCGCATCTGATTTTTGAGCCTGAATCGGATTGACAATCGCCGGAAGTTGTTCGTACTCCACCACGATCTTGTCGCATGCATCCTGGGCGATGTATGGGTCATCCGCGATGACTGCCGCCACCTCTTGCCCTTGGAAGCGTACCTTGTCGGTTGCCAAAACAGCCTGGGTGTCATAAGACAAGGTGGGCATCCATGCCAAGTTTCGAGCCGCCATGGTTTCCCCAGTAAGCACTAGCCTGACCCCCGGGACCTCCCACGCAGCGCTTGTGTCAATGGATTTAATTCTGGCGTGTGCGACGGGGCTTCGCAGGATCTGCATATGCAACATCGCTGGAAGCACTATGTCATCAACATAGTTCCCCTTACCGCGAATGAATCGATTGTCTTCCACCCTGCGGCGGCTCGCCCCCATACCACCAATTTTGAGTTCATCTAACGGTGCCATTACGCCTCCTGATCTTGTTCACGCATTTTCTTTGCAGCCCACAGGACTGATTTCACAATGTTCTGATACCCGGTACAGCGACACAGGTTGCCCGACAATGCCCATCGGACTTCGTCTTCAGTCGGATCTGGGTTGCGCTCGAGGAGAGCCTTGGCGGTCATCATCATGCCCGGTGTGCAGTAACCGCATTGCAAACCGTGCTCCTGCTTAAAGCCTTCCTGAATAGGATGCAATTCGCTTGCGTTAGCCAGCCCTTCCACGGTTTCCACGCTGTGCCCGTCCGCCTGCACTGCCAACATGGTGCAACTCTTGGCTGGTCGACCGTCGAATAACACGGTACAAGCCCCGCAGTTCGAGGTGTCACAACCTTTGTGTGTCCCGGTAAGTTGCAAGGCTTGACGCAACAGATCGGCCAATAACAGTCGAGGTTCAACATCCAGTGTTTGGCTAGTTCCATTGACGTTAATCGTGGTCCGACGAGTCGAAACACCTTTCGGCGGTGCGGGGGGAATGACGTCATACAAGCTACTCATGCTACGGCTACTTTCTTCTCGCTGTTGGCTACACTCGTTAACACTCGGTTCACAAACGTCTCGACAATGTGCCTCTTGTAGTCGGACGATCCTCGATGGTCGGTCCTTGGATCAGCCACTGCGGCCACTGCCACTGCGGCTGCCTCAATGTTCTCCACACTCAGCGTCTTGCCTTGGAGTACAGAAATCGCTTCATTTGCGTCGATCGTTTGGCCACCCACTCCTGCCATTGCACAGCCAGCCCGGGTAACCGTGTCACCGTCCATATCCAGAGCAACCGCCACTGACGCAGTAGCAAAGTCTCCGACCCGGCGCTCTAATTTTAGGTAACCTCCGAGCGCTTTTCCTTTGGCCGGGGGCACTACTGCTTCGACGGCAATTTCGTTAAACGCCATCGCCGTTACAAACGGACCCAAGACAAAATCCTTCGCCTCAATTTCCCTTCGCCCTTGTGGACCTTGGACAACGATTTTGCCCCCAAGTGCAATCATCGTTGCGGACCAGTCACCTTGAGGGTCGGCGTGGCACAGTGATCCAACGAAAGTGCCGCGAGTGCGAATAATCGGGTCGGACACGAGATGAGCCGCGCCCGCCAAGGTGGGAAACGTGTCAGCAATGATTGTGCTGAATTCCAGATCCTCGTGTCGACACAGGGCACCAATACGCAGGGTCCCATCCGGGTCAATCCGATGGTACTCCAAGTTTGGAATGCCGTTGATATCAACTACACGCTCGGGCGAAGCAAAGCGCAGCCTAAGCATGGGGATCAGGCTTTGTCCTCCAGCCATGACTTTGGCTTCTCCGCCTCCTTCGTCCAGGATGGCGATTGCTTCTTCAAGAGTTGCTGGTGAGTCATAGTCAAATCGTGAGGGATACATAATTCCTTCTCTGTTCTAGTACCCGGAGTCGGGAATAGCGGTTGGCATTGAGTCTGCATCCGGATCGGGACGCGGCTCTTGGTGTGGTGGCCACGGACCTTGTACCGGCTGGCCCGCAACCTTGAGGAAATCAATAAACTGCGGCCACGCCCACACTGTAGGACTATCACCTGTTTTTGGCGTGTTTTCGACCAAAGCAAATAATCGTGGGTTTCCACGCTCTTTCCCTGAAGACTCAACTGGCATGTTCAACCCCTATCAACTTAGTACTACTCGACCTAATCATGAACCATAGCGTGATCTGGCCGGTCTCGCGAGGGTAATTGAAAACTTTACTGCACTAGATCAGAGCAATTGCCTCGGCGCAAATTGCGACAGCTATTTCTTCCGGCGTGACCGCCCCGATATCTAGCCCGGCGGGACCCCTCACGCGAGATACGTCCACAACATCTCGGTAGGCAAGCCAATCGGCTCTTGACTGCTGCATTGCCAGTGACCCCAAGGCACCCACATATCCGGCAGCACTAGAAAGTGCCGCCATGAGGCAACCAGAGGACGTTTCCACGTCGTGACCCATCACCACAACTGCATCAACGGGAGAAAGCGTGGCTGCAAGCCCGGCGACGGCGTCAGGACGCGCCTCAACCACGACTTTCCATTTCAATAACGCGGCTTGTGCGGCGAGAGCTTCGGCAATTGGGCCCATTCCGGCAATGACCATCCGTGGCGTGGGTACGAGCACCGTGGTGATCACCTCTTGTTCCACGGTTACATTTGCGCGTCCAGAATCTGCCTCAGCCGCGTTGACCTGTATGTCAGTAACGACATCTCCAGAGCACGAGGTAACAATCACAACAGGGGTGTGATCGAGCAGCAGCGCCCAAGTCTGAGAAGGAAATTGCTCGGCAGGCACCAGCAGAAATTGAACAGCACTCCCCACTGGTAAGTGACAGACCACACTTTCGACCTCAGTAACCGAATGAGTGACAATCCGCCCCGTTGACAAATGTCGCGCTGCAAGATCCGCCAGTAAGCCATCAAAGGCACCTCCGGCCAGCCGTCCGATCCGGCCACCACCCGGCGTCACAACTAGAGCTTCGTCGGAAACAGTTGGGGACAGCATCCAGGCAACATCTGCCCGGGTGCCTGAACGTGCACAGGCCGCAACACTTAATGCGATGTCGTACAAATGGATCACCCTTCCTAAATTTCCCCGACATGGCCAGCCCCACAAGTGATCGCTCGTGGACTCTATTTACCGACTAGCAATTATTATGATAACTCCTACCGCGCCGGCAATTGCGATGACGACCGGGACGACTCGCTTAAGAATTGGAGCACCCGCAGTTGCCAATAAGTTCACGCTGTCGGAGGTCTTGATCGGTGCGGGAGCGACAGCACCAACAGAACCACTGCGTCCGGCAATTACCTGCTCGAGGTTTCCGGCAAACTGGGTGACTAAACGGCCCGCGACGTCTTGCATAACACCGCGCCCAAACTGAGCCGCCTTGCCCGTGATGGTCAACTCAGTGGCGACGTCGACCCGGGTCTGGCTAGAGCTCTCGGCCACCAACTTGATAGTCACATTTGCCTTGGCTGTGCCTGTGCCGCGTGATTCCTTTCCGGTGCCAACGATAACGGCCGTGTGGGCCGCATAATCCTTACTGATAAAGCAAGCTTCGCCCCCGTAAACCATGGAAACTGGTCCGAGTTTGACCTTCACGTTTCCCGTAAACTCATCTCCAGCAACCGACTCTAGAGTTGCCCCCGGCATGCATGGGGCAATCGCCTCAACATCGAGCAGGGTTTCCCAAGCAGTGTCAACGCCAGCTGAGACAGTAAATGAATTTTCTAAATCCATCGGTTCTCCCTAAATTAATCCCACGAAGTAGCCATCAAGAAATGGCGTAGTTGGCCCACGGCACAATACAAACATGGTCACATGATTTGTGGGGTTCACGCAAGCACTTTGGGCAAAAAGAATTAGACTCGTCACACGATGCGAGAAATTTTAAACGAACTCCTTGAGGCATACGAATCTGAAGGCGCTGCGATGGCAACAGTGGTTCAGACTTGGCGTTCCGCCCCGCGACCCGCTGGCGCCTCAATGTTGGTTACCGCCAGCGGTGAGGCCGTTGGCAGTGTCAGCGGAGGGTGCGTTGAGGGCGCCTTATTTGAAGTGGGCACCGAAGTCCTCGCTGACGGGCACCCGCGCTTTGAACACTACGGAGTCAGTGACAATGACGCCTTTGCCGTTGGGTTAACCTGCGGCGGCATCCTCGAAGTTTTTGTTGAGCAAGTCAATCAAGACACGTGGCCCGAGTTGCCGGATATCGCCGCCCGAATTGACAGAGGCGATCCAGTGGGTGTGGCGACAATTATCAAAGGTCCGCACTTTGTAGGGCGACACTTAGTAATCACACCTGAATCAGCAGCCGGCTCGTTGGGAACCGATCGCCTCGATGACACTGTCCGTGAAGATGCACTAGGCATGTTGGCCGCGGGGTTAACCGGAACAATTGAATACGGCCCTGCGGGCGAACGCCTCGGAGAAGGGCTAACCGTGTTCGTGGCCAGTTTTGCTCCCCCCGCCCAAATGTTTGTTTTTGGCGCAATTGATTTCTCGGCGGCATTAGTGCGCGCAGCCAAGATGCTCGGTTACACGGTGACCGTGTGTGATGCCCGCCCTGTTTTTGCTACGGCAAAACGATTCCCCGAAGCAGACCACGTTGTGGTTGATTGGCCGCACCGCTGGCTTGAACAACAGGAAGTGGACCAGCGAACCGTAATCGCAGTTCTCACCCATGATCCCAAATTTGATGTCCCCGCGCTCAAAGTGGCACTGGCAACCAAGGCTGGCTACATCGGAGCAATGGGGTCTCGCCGCACCCATGAAGATCGCGTCAGCCGTTTGCGGGAAGCGGGAGTATCCGATGTGGAACTTGCACGCATTCATTCACCAATTGGTGTGGACATCGGCGCCCGCACACCCGAAGAAACCGCGATTAGCATCTGCGCCGAAATTGTTCAACACCGCTGGGGTGGCTCTGGCCAATCACTCACCAAGACCCAAGGGCCGATCCACCCAGGAGCGCCCCGATGAGTATCACCGTCAATCTGTATGCCGCTGCCCGTCATGCCGCGCACCAAAGTTCACTCAGCGTAGAGGCCAGCACCTTGGTACAGCTCAGAGCCGAGTTGATCTCACATTCACCTGATCTCGCCACAGTTTTGCCGCAATGTTCACTGATTGTCGACGGGCACTCATTTGGCAAAGATGGGGACTGCCAGATTAATTCGGATCAAAGAATTGATGTCATGCCGCCATTTTCTGGTGGCTAGAACTATCCGCCGATTGCACTCATGGGACGGTCCGGCTTAATAAAGTCCGGGTCATTGATTCCATGTCCTGGCAACTTCGCTTTAGTCACTGATTCAATAATGGCTCGAACACCCGCATCTTTTTCGGACTGCGACACATCTGAGCGCAACACTGCCCGCACATCGGTTTCATCACGGGCAAAAAGGCAGTTTCTGAACTGCCCATCTGCCGTCAGGCGGAGTCGGTCACACGCCGCGCAAAATGGTCGGGTCACGCTGGCAATAATTCCCACAGTGGCCGGTCCACCATTGACGTAAAACTCCTCAGCGGGTGCGGAGCCCCGGCTTGGTACCGGAGTCAAATCAAATTCACGTTCGAGTTCGCTCTGAATTTCGTCGGCCGTCACCATGGCAGGGCGTGCCCATAAATCACCGGCATCCAGCGGCATTTGTTCGATGAACCGAAGGCTCCAGTCATTTTCCAGCGCGTGACGTAATAAGGGAATTGCTTCGTCATCATTAATGCCCTTGAGCAAAACCGAATTGACTTTCAGCGGAGTCAGGCCCGCCGCTTGTGCTGCTTCAATTCCAGTGATCACGTCGTGGAAACGATCCCGATGTGTCATTTCCTTAAATCGAATCGGGTCAAGGGTGTCTAAGGACACGTTCACCCGCTGCAATCCGGCATTTTTAAGATCTTGGGCAACCTCCGCTAAGCGCAAAGCATTGGTTGTTAAGGAAATGCGAGGCGCCTTGGGTAATTCATTTATTCGGCGAATAATGTCGGCAATGTCTCGTCGTAAAAGCGGCTCGCCACCGGTCAGGCGCACCTGGGTGATCCCGGCGTCAACGCACAACCCAATAACTGTTACTAGCTCCTCGGTGGAGAGTAGCTTCTCATTTGCAATCCAGTCAGAGAAATCAGCCGGCATGCAGTATGTGCAGCGCAATGAACATCGATCGGTGAGTGATACCCGCAAATCGCGGTGCACCCGACCATACGTGTCCACGAGTTCAGTGGTTTCACTCATGCGCAATTCACCCATTCATCAGATCCATCAGAAAAAAATTGATGTTTCCATACCGGCAACTCTTCTTTAATGACATCAACTAGAGCGCCTGCCGCTGCGAAAGCGTCGCCCCGGTGAGAGCTTCCCACCGCCACCACCAATGCAGCCTCACCAATCGGAATGTCACCAATGCGATGCACGGCCGCAATCGCGGTGGTCTGCGACTGGGCTGCAAAATTATTCACGACGGCTGCGAAAACCTCTTGGGAGGAAGGATGCCCTTCATAGGTTAACGAAATAACTGTCCGCCCGTGGTCATGGTTGCGCACATCGCCGCTAAACAGTACGACGGCCCCGGTGGTTGAGTCGCTCACCAAAGCCTTCACCGCTTCAGCGTTTATGCGCGTCTCGGTTACTTCTGAGAGGTGGACAGTTGCTGGCATAATAACCTCATTATGGTGGACTATGGCTAATTCGGCACTGCCTCCCTTGAATCTGGCTGGTAACGACCATATGGCGGGCCTAGTTCTTGCCGCTGGCAGTGGTCAAAGATTCGGCGGACCAAAGGCACCTTTTGTCTGGGAAAACGAACGGCTCGTAGATCGCAGCGTCCGAATTCTGCGTGAATCTGGAGTAGCCACAGTTTTCGTTGTACTCGGTGCCTGGATTGGTGAAGTGCCCCGCGCCACCGTGCTAGAAAACCTCGACTTCGCGACCGGAATGGCCTCGAGCCTGCGGGTGGGACTAGAGCACCTCACCACTAATGAACCCGAGGTCGACCGAGTAGTGATTACGCTCGTCGATCACATCGGACTCAATGTTGAAGGGCTCAACGAACTGTGTGCTCATGAGGGTCGCCTAATTCAATCTATCTACGGGAACGAAGTTGGTCACCCAGTGATAATTGGGCGTGAACACTGGGCCGCACTCATCACCGAATTAGTGGGCGATGTGGGGGCGAAAAACTACCTGAGAAAAAATAATGCCCTTCAGGTTGCCCTCGGCGAATTTGCTTCTGGAACTGATTTAGACCACCGGCCCTAAATAGAACTAACGCGACACGGTGTTCTTTTTGCCCTTGGAACCTATGAACACCGTGAGCAACTGGACGGCGTCTTCACCTTTATTGATGCCATTGTAATTTGCCTTAATCGCCTGCATTGTAGAACTGCCTGCTGAGAACTCTTTGGTTACGCCAGCTTCGTACTCCACGGTGTATGTTCCGCTGAGGACATAGACGTACACGGGTACCCGGTGCAGCTGCCAACCAGTTTCCTGTCCCGGCTCAAGCGTAGAAATCATGCTGGAGACTTGCGCCCTACCCTTTTTTGGGTAGACCAACTTTTGATCAAGCACCGTGATCTCTTGATCAATCATGAGTTGTTGGGTACCGGTGCTCTCCGCGGTGGTCGGTGAATCAGGTGAAGGGGCAACGGTGTCATCATCTCCACCGCATGCGGTCACTAGAGTTCCGATTAGCGCCAATGCAATAAGCCCGCGTGCGATCGGCCACGGTTTTGATAACAACACGCTTACAACTTAACCCACCTTGAGAGTTCACGAGAGAAAAATGGCTATTTTACCTGGATTTCTTACTCCCTCGCGGAGTGTGCCGCTGACCCGTTGGCGTTCGGAATCACGATGGAGTTCACAGCCAAGCACCCTCGCGATCCTGATTGGTGGCCTATGGATTTTCGGTACCGGCGAGGCCCTCTTGGTGGTCGCCGACCTCGGTGTGGGTCCGTGGACTGTGTTTGCCCAAGGCCTCACCGCCAAAACCGGGCTCAATATTGGTGTGACCACCTTCATGATTAGCGTAGTCGTGCTGTTGGCCTGGATTCCCCTGCGCGAACGACCAGGGCTCGGCACGATTGCCAACGCAATCGTTATCGCCACAGCCCTGGAAGTCATGAGTACGATTATTCCGCACCCCACTCATAGTGGTGTACGAATCTTGCTTGTCATTGCCGGTATCGCCTGCGTAGGGATTGGCAGCGGTCTTTACCTCACGACCAACCTTGGGCCTGGCCCACGTGATGGCATGATGACCGGAATCCACTTCAAGACCGGATGGCCGGTGGCCCGGGTGCGGCTAGGCATTGAGGTAGCTGCATTAACAATCGGATGGTTCTTGGGTGGAACGGTGGGGATCGGAACTGTTCTGTTTGCAGTGCTCGTCGGCCCTTTTGTTGCTTATGGTCTAAAAGCCGTTGGCATCCTGGCCGGGGCCAAGCAGGTGGTGGAGACCAATCAGGAGCCGGAACTCGATGCCTAGGACCTAGTCCCGTTTTCTTGGCTCACTCATTGTTGCAATAAACATCCCAGCGCCCCACGGTCCTATTACCCAAATTGGCCAGTAATAGGGCGCACTGCCACCGTGCGTTATCCAGGTGGCTCCCCAAATCACGTTCACCAATATTCCCACACCTAGCCAAGAAACCCAGCCGGCGCGCAAATCTTTGCTTAGCTTCGGCCTGGAGACAGCGTTGGCCTGCCGGACCTCGTCGTCAGTTTTAGCCTTGGGTAGATCAACAACCAGGGCATTTAGTTCACCGACCGTACTTGCCACATGGGCAGAATCAACACGTACCTGAAACTCGTCATTGGTTAAGCGGCCTTCAGCGTAACCGTCGGTCAAAACCGCAATTGTGCGGTCACGATCCGTGTCACCTGCGCGCAGTTCCGGATCATGGCTCACCAGAACAGCTTAATGGTGGTGGAAATGATGAGGCGCCGCGAGTGTTCAACCCGCGGCGCCTCACGTAGAACTATTTAGACAAGGTCAAAACGATCCAGCATCATGACCTTGTTCCAAGCAGACACGAAATCACAGACAAACTTGCCGTGCGCGTCACTGCCTGCGTATACCTCAGCAATTGAGCGCAGTTGGGAGTTTGAACCGAACACCAAGTCCACGCGGCTACCCATCCACTTCGCCTCACCACTTGCCCGGTCAGTACCTTCGAAGAGGTCGGCGTTTTCTGACACCGGCTTCCACTGCGTTGCCATATCTGTCATGTTGACAAAGAAGTCGTTGGTTAATGTCTCTGACCGCGCGGTGAGAACACCGACGTTTGATCCATCAAAGTTCGCGCTCATGGATCGCATGCCGGCGACGAGAACCGACATTTCTGGTGCACTGAGCGTGAGCAAATTCGCTTTGTCGACGAGCAACTTCTCAGCTGAGCGTTCTGATTCTTTGCCCAAGTAGTTGCGGAATCCGTCAGCGATGGGCTCAAGGACTGAGAACGAATCGATATCGGTCATGGCCTGGGTTGCATCGGTGCGACCCGGAGTGAAGGGGACCGTCACTGCCTCACCGGAATTGCTAGCAGCCTTTTCAACACCAGCGCAACCAGCAAGAACAATCAGGTCGGCCATGGATACTGTCTTCGGACCGTTATTAAATTCCTGAGCGATTCTTTCCAGTACTCCTAGGACCCTGGTCAGTTGTGCTGGGTTGTTGACCGCCCAATCCCGTTGTGGTTCAAGGCAAATCCGAGCACCGTTTGCACCACCGCGCTTATCGGTTCCGCGGAAAGTGGATGCCGAAGCCCATCCTGTTGACACGAGTTCAGCGATACTCAAGCCACTTGCAAGCACTTTGGCCTTAAGAGTGGCAATATCTGCTTCGTCGATCAGCACCCCTTCTACTTTGGGTACTGGATCTTGCCAAATGAGAACTTCACTGGGGACTTCCGACCCAACGTAACGTGCTATTGGCCCCATGTCACGGTGGGTTAATTTGAACCATGCCCGCGCGAAGGCGTCCGCGAACTCCGCGGGGTTTGCGTGAAAGTGTCGGGAGATTTGCTCGTAGATGGGATCAACCCGCATTGCCATATCCGCGGTCGTCATCATGGGTGCGTGTCGCTTTTCGGGATTGTGTGCGTCGGGAACATCTTCTGAGCCTGCGCCGTTTTTGGGTGTCCACTGCTGTGCTCCGGCTGGGCTGCGAGTGAGTTCCCACTCGTGCCCAAAGAGGGTGTCAAAGTAAGACATGTCCCACGTGGTGGGAGTGGGGGTCCAGGCACCTTCAATTCCACTGGAAATGGTGTATTCACCGTTGCCGGTTCCAAATGTGCTCTTCCAGCCGAGGCCAACTTCTTGTAGCGGTGCACCTTCTGGTTCGACCCCTACATATTGATTGGGATCTGCGGCACCGTGGGTTTTACCGAATGTGTGACCACCAGCGGTGAGAGCCACTGTTTCGTAGTCATTCATTGCCATGCGTGCAAAAGTCTCGCGAATATCACGGCCTGAAGCCATTGGGTCTGGCACGCCATTGGGGCCTTCGGGGTTGACGTAGATCAAACCCATCTGCACAGCGGCCAGTGGGTTTTCTAATTCGCGGTCACCGGTGTAGCGGTTATCGTCCAACCATTCATGCTCTGAACCCCAATAGGTTTCATCGGGTTGGTAGACATCAGCGCGGCCGCCACCGAAACCGAAGGTGTCAAAACCCATTGATTCCATCGCGACGTTACCGGCAAGTATGAATAAGTCTGCCCACGAAAGCTTCTTTCCGTACTTCTGCTTTACCGGCCACAGCAATCGACGTGCCTTGTCCAAGTTTACGTTATCTGGCCAGCTGTTCAACGGTGCAAAGCGTTGCATTCCGTTGCCGCCGCCGCCGCGACCATCTGAGGTGCGGTACGTGCCAGCACTGTGCCAGGTCATGCGGACGAAGAAGGGGCCGTAATGGCCGTAGTCTGCGGGCCACCATGGCTGAGAGTCGGTCATGACCTTGGTGAGGTCTGCTTTCACTTCATCAAGATTGAGTGTTGCGAAAGCCTTTGAGTAATCAAATTCTTCACCCATTGGGTTACCCGATGGTGGGTTTTGATCAAGGACGCGCAGGTTGAGTTGATTGGGCCACCAGTCTTCGTTCTGGGTTCCGCCAACACCTGCTCCGTGCATGACTGGACATTGCGCTTCAGTGCTCATAGAAAATCATCCCTTTTCGACTTGGTTGGCCTTATTCTGATATAAATCTGCCCATAAGTCTAATGAATAAACTTTTATGCACCATAATCTGAGGTTATGGAATTCGATCGCCGAAAGTGGCACCCGACCTACCCCCAGCTCCGAGCCTTTGTTGCCGTCACCCAGGAACGCAGTTTCGGGTCGGCTGCCCACGTCTTAGAGATCAGCCAGCCCGCGGTCAGCGTCCAGATTAGAGACTTGGAAACCTCAATTGGTTTCCCGTTATTTCAACGCGGCTCCCGAGGCGTGGAACTGACATCGATCGGAGCCTGTTTGATACCGTTCGCCCGCCGCGCACTTGACGCACTCACTGAGTTCACCCACGCCGCCGCCCCACAAAGCCTTGATTCAGTACTTCGACTGGGCGCAATCCCCACACTCGCGCCCTACCTGTTGCCAAAAATTGTTGCCGGAATTGGCAGCACGATTTCCTTGCGACTGTCTGAGCAACGCACCGACGTCCTAATCAATTCACTACGCGATCACTCAATTGACCTGGCACTACTTGCACTCCCAATCGTTGACTCCGATATCGATACTTGTGAGCTCTTCACCGATACCTTTCATCTCGCCGTCCCCCTTCATCACCCGCTTGCGGGAACTTCCGAAATTCACTTAGGAGAGATTGCAGACTTTCCCGTCCTACTCATTGAAGATGGTCACTGCCTCAGAGGTCAAGCTGAAGAAATTTGTGCCAGCGCCAAGGTCTCAAATACTTTTGATGTAGGCGCAGCTGGCCTCGCAACGGTATGTCAAATGGTCGCTGCGGGAAGCGGCGTCACTCTTCTACCCGAGTGCGCCGTTGAACTCGAGGCTCGCAACGGGACGGGGATCGCAATCGCGAGTCTTGTGGATCCACAGCCATTTCGCACCATCGGTGTGGCCTGGAGTAAAAATGCAGTGCAAAAGGACCGGCTCATAGAACTCTCTGGCACTATTAAGCAATTACTCACCCCCGCCTCACATCAAGTTAGGAATTCCCATGGAACCGGAAATTGAAAATCCGCATCCAGATTTCAGAGTGAGGGAATTGCGGAAGCTTCGATTCTCGCTAATCTTGCAAATTGTCGCCGCCATCTTCTTCTCCGGCACCGCAATCATTATTGGATCGGCCCAAGGCTGGGGAATCATGTCCAGTGTTTTCTTGGCCCTGGCGATTGCCAATATTGTCTTTTTTATCTATATCCGCATTGCTATTAAGTCGCTTTCTACGAGTTAAAAGCGAGCAACACGGCCGCGCTTAGCGCCAAGAGCACTCCGAGGCTTTGAACTCGATTCATTCGTTCCTTGATCACCACGCGCGCAAGTACAACGGTTGCCACCGGGTAGAGCGACCCAAGAACCGCAACTATTGACAATAGCCCGCGCTGGCTCGCCAACTGGAAAAAGCCGTTTGCCATAGAGTCAAGAATGCCCGTAATTATTGCCAGTTTCCACGGAAAAGTAGTGCGGTTAAATGAGCGAGAAACAACAATCACGAAAGTGATCATGACGAGGGTGGAAACCCAGCGACCCATAGATGCCACCCAGACCCCAGAATTAATCGGTGCGAGACCAAGTACGGTCAAGTAAATGCCAATCGCGAGTCCAGCGAGTACCGCCAATGCGATTGCGGACATCGGGGTTTTACCGTGATGGTGGACCGATTCTCGACTCACCAGAATAACTGCGAATACCGCAAGACCCATTCCGATGAATGCAAAAGATGAAGGTTGCTCGCCTCGGAAGATGCCAACTATTACCGGCACTGCGCCACTCAGGACCGCGGTGATAGGTGACACCACACCCATTTGCCCGCGCACCAATGCGGCGTAAAGCAGGGCAATTGCAATCGCACCGACGATGCCGGTAAGCAACGAGATCCCGATTAAGTCAGTGGTGAGTTGCCCTGGTAGCACAAAGATTGCAACGAAGGTGATGACGACAGCGCCGGCGGGATAAGAGACCGCGAGAACTTGGGCGGCGCCCGCCCGCCGGGCAGCTAGCCCACCCAGAAAGTCAGCTACGCCCCATGTAAGGCTTGAAATAAGTGCGAGCAGCGCAGCCACGCGCACCTACCTTTCCCGGACAAATAGTTACCGCCGGGAAAGGCTAGTGCAGCGTTACCGCTTAATGCGGATCGGCTTAGTCATTGTGGCAATGGGGTAGATGGTTCCGAGGTTGCTGCGGGGCGTGTACACGGCCTTGAGCGTGTAGTTGCCGGGGGCCAACGAGCGTTTGATCTTCTTGACTTTCTTCGCTTTCCCCGTCTTGTTGATCCATTTACCCTTTGCGATCACGTATACCTCGATACCAGCCGAGTTCACAATGCTCATGCGCACCTTGCCCTTCACTGCGCGATCGGACATTACCACCCGGAAAAGCTTGCGTTTGCCAATTTTCACATTCTTGGCGCCCTTTAGTGTCGCCGTGACTCCCGGAACCAATTGCACGGCTTGAGCTCCCACAACCGGAGTCGGCGGCAGTTTGGGTGGCAATCCGTCAACGGCCAACCGTGCGCTCTGGCTTGCTGTGCTGCTCGCTCCATTGAGGTTTGCCGCTGTGATAGTTGATCGAAGAAACTTTCCAGCATCTGCATCACTGATCACGAAGCCTTGTGTCGTTGCTCCAACAATATTGGCACAGGACGCATCAGTGTTTGCACTGCAACGTTGCCATTGGTAGGCGTACGACGTCGGGAGCGACGCCCAATTACCGGCGGTGGTTGTCACGGTCGAACCAGTCTTAGTGCTTGCCGCGGTGAGCGTTGGGGCACCGGTTGTTGCAACGGGTGTCACGCCGGTGAGTAGCCGTCCCAAAAGGTTCGTGGTTTTTGCTGTGTACCACGTGTTTCCATCAAGCCCGGCAACAATTCCACTAGGTCCGTTATTAGCGCCAGGAAGCGCGTATTCGGTGATTATTCCGGCGGCAGTGATCTGCCCAATTCGATTTGCACCAGTCTCGGTGAACCACAGGTTTGCATCCGCGCCCAAAGTGATTTGGTTTGCGTTGGCGTTTGCTGTCGGGAGTGCAAACTCTGCAATCAAGCCCTTCGGGGTAATGCGCCCAATTCGATTTCCCGTGGACTCGGTGAACCACAGGTTCGCATCCGCGCCAACCGTAATGTCAGTGGGGCCGGAGTTAGCCGTAGGCAAAGCGTAATTTGTAATTACACCCGAAGTGGTAATTCGACCGATTGAGTTACCTTTTTGAGCGGTGAACCACATGGCTCCATCTGGCCCCGCCACAATCGACGTTGGTTCGGCATCTGCTGCGAGAGTGAATTCAGTGATGCTTCCCGCGTTGGTGACACGGCCAATCTTGTCACCCGCAAATTGGGTAAACCACATTGCGCCATCGGGCCCAGCTGCAATGCCCATGGGCTCCGAATTAGCGGTAGGGATATCAAAACCTGTATATGTGTTGGCTAATGTGTCGAAGTAACTCACCCGGTTAGCAGTTTTCTCGGTCAACCACATGCGATTACTCGTTCCCAAAGCCAATGAACTGGTGCCAGCGATAGCGCTGCCATTGGGAATGGCGATGGTGACCATGTTGCCCGTGGGCGTGGACTTGGCAATTTGATCGAGTGCCGTTAATCCAATCCAAAAATTGCCGGAAGCATCGAGAGCAATTCCACTCGGTTGAGAGTTTCCCAATGGCGCGGGGAATGTGGTGACATCTCCGACTGCCGCTACGACCGGGCTTGCGGAGGTGAGACCTGCCGCGAGCACTCCGATTGTTGCGGTGATTCCAATGAGCTTACGAGGCAAATTTTTCTGGGGAAGTTTGTACATGCTTCTACCGTGCCACGAAGTTAGCGATAGCCCTAAAACCTGAGTGTTTGCTCGTGTCTTGCCACCTCACACGGGCAGGAAGCGACCGCAGGCATTGAAGCCATGGTTTTCTCGGCGGCCCGTGCAGTTGTGACTTCTTAAAAATTTTCTATGAACTACCTACGCGCACAGGGCATACATCGGAGGCCCCCGCGATATTTCTGTTTCACCCAAACGACTGCCGTCACAACTGTCCGCTCCTTGTGTATCCGTGAGGGCAGTGTTGCCTTCGATACTGGAACGTTCCCACATCCCCCCAATCACGCTGGCCAGCATTCTCGTCCAAGCGGTGTACACGGAATCCATGAATGTGATCACAAGCATCGCCACGGTGGCCGCCACTGCATGCCAGAACAGCATGGAGCCGGATGGAACGAACCCACCCACCGTTGAGTGATCAATAGTGTGGGAGGTGACGCATAAGGACATGTGGATCAAGATCCCTGCACCAAAAACAGACGCCACCAACGGGACTCGATGAATGACCCCACGGGAAATGGGAATCGCAAGACCCAACCCCAGCAACACCGCGATGCTGGCCCCAAGAATAGTGATGGTCCCCAAGGCCACCGTGTGGGCGATGAGCCCAAGTCCCACAAGAACAAACATAATTACGGTGAGTCGCAAAGGCCTAGGCATGTGAAGACCATAACCGATCTTGCGGCGCGAAGCCGGCAAAATGGAAAATTAGTCGGAGCCCGTATTCACTGCACTTCGACTGTGGCTGCTTTGTCTCCCGCCGACATGTCCTTCCTTGAGATTTTCACCAGAGCGACCCACAGAATTCCCCCGAGAACAAGAATTCCCGCGCCCCAAGTGAACGCGTCGACATAGCCTTCAACCTGTGCGCTGGCGTCAAATGGATTTACATTATTAGCGATCACGTACGCCGCCGTTGCGCTCGTTGCGATTGTGTTAAGAAAGGCGATCCCAACTGATCCACCAATCTGCTGGGCAGTGTTGAGCACGGCAGATGCAACACCTGTGTCATCATCTCCAACTCCAAACAAAGCGGTCGCTGAGAGGGGAACGAAAATCAGGCCCATGCCGAGACTAATAATGATCATCGCCGGCAAAACCTCGGGCCAGTAAGTGGAATCTGGGGTCAGGCGCGTGAGTAAGAGCATTCCAAACGTTGCCAGGAAAAAACCACCAAAAGTCACATACCTTGGCCCAAAACGAGGCATGAGTTGGCTCGCGATTCCCGCGCTGACAATAATCCCGGCTGAGAACGGCAAGAAGAGCATTCCTGCCTGCAGAGGTGTATATCCCTGAACTATCTGGAAGAAGTAGGTCAGGAACAAGAACATAGAGAACAGGCCAATTCCGACAAAGAAGCTCGACAGGTAGGCACCACCACGATTGCGGTTCTTAATAATCGCTAGGGGCAACAATGGATGACTCGAGCGACTCTCAATTAGAATGAATAGGACCAACATGGCAATTGCTATCCCGATAAAGGTCAGCGTGCTGGCACCGGTCCAGCCGTCGGATTCAGCCATCGTTATTCCGTAAACCAAAGAGACCAGACCACCAGTTGCAGTGATAGCGCCCGGGACGTCGTACTTGGTGTCACCCGTTGCGCGACTTTCATGAACGTAAGCCACACCAAGGAATACGGCCAGAATGGCAATTGGGACGTTGACCCACAATGTCCAATGCCATGACGTGTATTCGGTCAAAATACCGCCGAGCACCAAGCCAATTGCTGCGCCGGCACCAGAAAGTGCACCATAAACCCCAAATGCCTTCGCGCGTTCCTTTGAGTCAGTGAAGGTAACTGAGATCAAACTCAGGGCTGCCGGAGCGAGAAGTGCGGCAAAGACCCCCTGAAGCCCACGAGCGGCGAATAGCATCCCTGCGTTCACCGAGAGGCCACCCAGCGCTGAAGCGGCAGCAAATCCAATCAAGCCGACGATAAACATTCGTTTGCGACCCTGAAAGTCAGCTATTCGTCCACCAAGAAGGAGAAGACCACCAAATGCCAGGGTGTATGCGGTGACAACCCATTGACGGTTCGCGTCGCTGATGCCCAGATCCGCCTGCATACTGGGCAGGGCAATATTTACAATCGAGGCGTCAAGCACAACCATCAGTTGCGCCATTGCGATCACAACGAGTGCCCGCCAACGATTGGGGTCTGGTGCGGCAAGCTCTGAGTGATTGGGTAGTAACGGCGCAGCAGCGCTCATGCAATTCTCCTGGAAATGAAGTATGCATCGAATTGATGCACCTCGAGCCTACCAAATATTTGACACATCAACTACTTGTTGGTTCCCTCCGATTCACCACGCTTTGACGCGATGGCAATCAGCTTCATCCGGCATATATTTTTTTCCAATATTCGCGACGCAGAAGTATTAAGTCACGCTTGGCCACGTATCTGCAACGCGATATCCCAGTGGCCAAGGATCGCTTGGATCAACGTAGAACTGACTGGTTCCATAAATATAACCCTGGCCGCTAATGCGTGGGATAACGGCCGGCCGGCCCGCTAGCTCGGTCGCGGAGACTATCTGGCCCGTGAAACGCGATCCAATAATGCTCCGCCCAATAAACGATTCTCCGACCGAGATCAGACCACGGGAATACATCACCGCCATCAGCGCACTCACTCCTGTGCCCGTGGGTGAGCGATCCAGCTTCCCAGGATTAATCACACAGATATTGGTTGACGTGAGCTCACCAAGATCATTGCGTTCTAATTCACCGGTAAGATACGCGAAGGAGTGGTGCTTCCAATCTGGCAATAAAGGATGGACAAAATTAAGTTGACTATTCGCCGCACTTCGCAAAAGCATTCCAAATCGCGCTAATTCAGCCGCCTCACTTGGCTTGAGTTCAAAACCATGATCACTCGCCCTAGCCATGACAAAGCTATCTCCACCAAATGCTGTTGTTACCTCGACGGATCCATAACCCTTAACATCGATGAATTCCCGCTCGTGTACCACGAAACTGGGGAGGTTCTGCAAAGTCACCGAGGTCACTTTGCCGCCTAGACATTGCGCTCGCACCTGAACTAATCCGCCCGGAGCCTCCAGCACTAAGTCCGTGACCGGCTCGCGCATTGGCACGATTCCCGTTTCCAACAGCACGGTTGCTACACAAATAGTGTTCGAACCAGACATCGGTGGAGTATCTTCCGGCTCCATAATAATGAAACCCATATCCGCATTTGGGCTCACGGGTGGTACGAGCAAGTTGCAGTGGCGAAATACCCCACCACGGGGTTCATTTAACAAAAACTGACGCAAAGAGTCATCCGATGCAATGAACCGCGACTGCTCCCACACGCTACTTCCCGGTATCGGTCCGACACCGGCAACAACAACATCACCCACTTCACCCTCGGCATGAGCGTGCACGACCTGCACAATTCGTGAAGTGTTGACCACTACTTTTTTAACTTCCAAGGGCCATTGGCCCAGATTGAGATGTATTTAGTTCCCCGGGGTAACGTTATGTTCTTTTTCACGTTGCCACTTGAATTGACTACTGGAAACCCGCTCATCCCTTTTGCAGAAATGGGAAACACCACCACGTCCCCACTGCCTCGGTATACGAATTTTCGAACGGTATCTCGCTTGGTCTGCTGGGAAAGCTTTACAACGATGGGGGTTTTACCTGACCTAATTTTGGGTGCACTAGTGATCGGCCGCACCCGCAGCGTCCATTGATCCGGGGCCGTGATCTTGGCTCCAATCAGAGGCGACGAATGCTTTTCAGCAAACAGACTTCCTGACACGGGTGCTTCACCTTCGATCCACCCTATTGAACTCTTTCCTTTGGCAAATACGGGAACAGCCACCATTGGTCCCGACCCCACAAAAGTAAAATCCACAATCACAGGCTTTCGAATCGTTCCCAAATCTGCAACCCCGTTACCTGTTCCAGAGACTTCGTCCATCTCCGCCGCTTGAACAACACCCTGGCCGGTAGGAATGCCCATGAGAACAATTGAGATCAGAAGAAATAATTTTTTCATGCCCTACACCAAAATTGGATTCAGGCCTGAGTTAACAATTTCTTGAAGTGTCGGTTCATCCACCGGGTACCCGGCATATCGCGTTGCATCTTTGAGCGCTTTTTCTCGCGCTTTGTCCACATCTTGAGCCGACTTAACATTGGCGGCAGCCCAATCGCGGTACAGCTCCCAGGCGAGTTCACGTTGACGCAGGGCTTCGTTGACCCGCTCCATTTGGACCTCACTTGCTTCCAAACGCCACGTGTCCCTGAGCGCCTTTGGCAGGACGGCCCGGTAATCGTGTCCGCCCTGAGCAAAGGTTCCGGGGGTTGGAATCAGCGCGTTCATCATGTCGAGGAAAGTCATGAGGTAGGTCGTAATCGGGACCCAATGCGTCCCCTTCGGTGCACCCACCTGACGCATCTCCGCTGGGCCCAACCAATCTGGCCGACGCCACAGCAACTGCGGTCCAAATTTGGGAATAGGGTCATCTCCGTTTTGCAGTAACAGAAACTTGATGCGGTCGTATTGTTCGGGAGCCAAATCAATCCAGTCTCGCAAAGTTCGGGGTAAATAAATCCCCGATTGATCTACCGTTGGAGCATCCGCCAATTGACTCTTTCCCCACAGCTGATCGCGCCACTTAGTTGCTGCAGGGGTGCCAATCCACAAGGCAGCATCAAGTTCTGTGCCCAGCAATCCCATAGTGCCAAGATCTCGGAACATTTCCTCGCTCACTTGGGAACCCAAGCTCTCGCCGAAAAGGAAGAACTTGGGTCGCTTCGCTGCTGGCATGGCGAGTAATCGCTCCACAACACCTTGGAGAACCATCCGGGTTTGTGCCGTTCCATCACCAACTCGTGTCAAAGATAGCGCTGACGGAAGGACGGAGTATTGGATCGCAGCCGAGGCACAGTCTCCCTGCATCAGATACTCGAAGGTTTCAGTTGCGACGTAATTGACATATCCTGAACCTGTCGGAGAAAAAATGGCAAAAGCTTTTCGCTCCAGAGCCTTGGTGCGATCAATCTCGCGGAGTAAGACCTGCGCGCGCTCTTCGTCCGACCCTGCTACCTCAAGTGAGGCATAGACTCGAATCGGTTGTTTCGCATTCTTAATTTGCATCACACTGTTGATGCTCTCGGGAGGCAGGGACATACTCAGCCAACGGGCACCCTCACGCGTCTGCTTATTCCACGGCAGGCCTGACGACAAAGATCCGGTGACTTCTGGGATCTCCGGTGCCTCTTCCAAGCCGGGATCAATGCCACCGCCGCCTTTGCTCAAAAACCGCTCCGCTTGTCCGACAGCAAACCACCCGAAGGCCCCAAAAATCGCGAGACTCGTGGTCCTTCCCAATAACCGATGGTCCTGCGGTTGACCCCCAAACACATAGGTCGCCCCCATGGACAAAGAGCGTGTCAAAGCCGACTCAACATGAGACAGTCCGAGGGTGACTGCGGCTACCCCGGTCCCAATGGCAGCAGCTTTCGCCGGCGTGACTTCGCGCACTTGATCTTCAAAAAAGTACTTGCCTTTAAATTCAGTGCTAGCGACTGTTTTCGGGTAGGTCGCAGAACCAGGTAAGGATCTCCACGGCTGCGTTGTTGCCCAGGAGCAGGCTCCCACCACAACGGCTGTTGCCACATGTGACACACCGGGACCACCTCGTTGATCACGTGCCGCTGAAGTTGCGAGAGCGCTAACCCCCGCCATGGCGGTCAAAGTCTGCGAAGCGAGTCTTCCCAATGCGCGTGACGAAGGTTCGTGCTCGCGCCAACGAAGTGCGAAAGAAGCGCCAGCACCCAAAGCTCCCGCGGCAACGGCAACAAATAAGCGGTGACCAGCACTGGGTTCGTCGGTGCGGCCCAACCGCGAGGCAACTGAAGTCAATAAGGCATCTCCGGCGCTGTACGCCTGGTACGCGATCGCCGATGAAGCACCGGTGATTATCGCCTGATCGGTGGAGCCACGTGTCAATAAGTTAGGTTGAAATGAGCGGCCGATGGCCACGGCTGCGCCCATTATTCCCGCACTGGCAGACCTATCCATGCCCAAAGTCTAACTACGATCTACGGGCACTGCGAAGCACCCGTTATTGTCAAATATCTAGTTGGTCCTCAGTTTCAGAAGATACTGCCCACCGCCCGATGTGATTTCCGTGACGAACTTCACGCTCGGCGCCAGCCGGCTGAGGCGGTCCAATAGCCAATCCGATGCCTGCTCGGCGTCTGCTTGAGTGGGGCATCGCGCGACCGCCTCGCTGCCCCCTTTCTTGGATAGTCGGTGAACTGATTCGAAAATCGCAGCTGGGTCACTCACGAAGAGGTCCGGGGACCAAGGGACGACCGGGGCTTTCTTTCCTCTCATGGTGTTGCAGAAACGATGAGCCAGGCGCACCGTGGTTGCCGTTCCTTTTTTTGCCTTTGAGTCGGCAAAGTTATCGACACTTGGTCCTAGATCTGAATTCACTGAAGCCTCTGGGTCTACGGCCGTATCGCAGAGCCAACAGCGCCAACCATCTCGCTGACCTACGTCGTGTAGATCGCTCATGCGCACCGCCCTCGCCTGTTATTTTAGGCACCATGGCTTGGTAAGCCAAGAAGTGGAGCTGAGGGGATTCGAACCCCTGGCCTTCTCATTGCGAACGAGACGCGCTACCAACTGCGCCACAGCCCCTTGCACCAGTGCAGATTAGCAGGGACTACTCGTTGACCGCGCGAGCTTGGTAGGGGGCGTTGGCGCGGATGATTGGGATCTCGGTTGTTGAATCACTTACATTAGCTACTGGCTCGCGGACTAGATCCTCGCTTCGCGAATCTCGCGCCTGCTGAACGATGTTGACCATGGATTCACCTGACCAATCACCGGCTCGTTCAATATTACGTGGAACTGACGTTGCACGTGGGGCGCTCACGTAACTTGGCAAAGTACTCGGTTCGGCATCCCAGCCTGGTTCTTCTTCATCCCATGGATTCCAGTTGGCAAACTCATCAAGTTCGGCTTTTTGCAACTCAGCCCGAGAAAGTGGACGTTGTTGCCGGCGTGTATCTCCGCTTTCGTCGACTTCATGTAATTCGCGGTATGACCGAGTTCGATTTTGGGCCGGACGCTGACCCCGCTTGGATGCAGTAAGCATGCTTGCGACAAGGAATGTGCCAAGAAGTAATCCACTCGCAATTGCGGCTACGGCAGAAATCAATCCCAATGCGGTTCCGATTAACGCCAATGCGGTAATGCTGGTGAGTGTCGCGAGGACCACCGAGCGACGCTTGGCTGACTGATGCCGAGCACGGGCCCGCGGAGAAACGAATTCACGTTCGTGAGCTACTGCTCGGGTCGAATGGCTTTGTTGGGAATCTGCTCGGTCACCGAGGGAGCGCATTGCTGAACTAAATCGCGCAGTTGAGCGAACTTCACTGACTTGATCTTGACGTTTAAGCCAAATAGGGATTAATACGGCGGCCCAAAGCCCGATGATCACCGCGTAAATTAACCCAGTCACGACCACAACGTTAGATGCAAGCGCCTACTTCTATTGGTATTGCTCCTGAACTGCAGTTGGCGTGTCGCGAAATTTTACAAAGCCAATATGATCACGCCAATCTCCATCGATATGTAAATAGTTCGGCCGATACGACTCTTTGGTGAAACCGGCTTTCAGAGCCACCGCACATGACGCAGCATTTTCTGGCCGGACATTTATTTCAATGCGGTGCAATAGCATCGTCTTAAGGCAGTAATCAGCTACCAACTCAACACTTTTTGTCATGAGTCCTCGCCCAGCCACACTTTCATCGATCCAGTAGCCGAAAAATGCCCCACGAGATGAACCGCCCCAGATCCCACCAACGGTCAATTGCCCGACAAACTTGCCCTCAAACTCAATTGCGAACGGAAGAGCTCGACCCTCACGAGCTTCCTTTTTCATAATTCGGATCATCATGTTGTAATTCGGTGGTCGTTGCCCAACTATTTGGCCCTCGGGCGGCATAGTGGCATCCCATTGCGACAACCACTTCTTGTTTCGATTGCGAACTTCACGCCAAGCGCGTCTATCTCTCAACCGCAGAGGTCGAAGTACCAGTGGGCCTTCTGTTAACGTAACCGGCCAAAAACCAGGAACTGTCATGGACTTACTGAGTACCGCTAGTGCCGTCTTGACAGAAATCTTGCAACCACGCATTGAGTCCAGGACCGATGTCTTTGCGCTGCGTCGCCAGGGTGATAACTGCCTGAAGATAGCTGAGTTTGTCCCCAGTGTCGTAGCGTCTACCATCGAAAACAACCCCCCGAACGCCGCCGCCTCGTTCCGGTGGCATTGTCGCCAATACTCGCAGTGCGTCGGTTAATTGAATTTCTCCACCTCGACCAGGAGCTGTTTGTTGCAACACTGCAAAGACCGCGGGGTCCAGGATGTACCTGCCAATGATTGCAAGGTCACTTGGCGCACTAGAGACATCCGGCTTCTCAACCAGATCACCGACAACGACCATTCCCTCACTTGGTGCACCTTGGATGGACACGCAGCCGTAGAGAGAAATGGTTTCCCGGGGCACCTGCATTAGACACAGGACAGAACCTCCCCACTCATTTCTTATCTCAATCATGCGTTCCAAAATCGGATCGCGCGCATCGATTAGGTCATCTCCCAGCAGAACAGCAAAAGGCTCGTCCCCCACGTGAGGGCGGGCCACAAGAACGGCATGGCCAAGGCCGAGCGGGTCACCTTGACGGACATAGTGGATCCGAGCGAGATCGCTTGACTCACGAACTAAGCGCAAACGTTCTACATCACCTTTTTCTTCAAGTACCTGCTCGAGTTCATAATTGCGATCAAAGTGGTCTTCGAGTGGTCGCTTGCTTCTGCCGGTAACAAAAAGGATGTCTTCCAAACCTGCGGCAACTGCCTCTTCCACCACGTACTGGATAGCTGGCTTGTCCACAACGGGCAGCATCTCTTTTGGAGTCGCCTTGGTTGCGGGAAGGAACCTGGTACCCAGCCCTGCCGCGGGGATTACCGCTTTGCGCACGCCCTCAACAGCCATAGGGAGACCCTACGCCACGCACGCCTACATGTGCGCACACCTATATATGTGCGTATACGGATCTGGGTACAAATTTCCGCATGAATAACGCCGCCTGCACGAGGTGTGGGGACCCATAGGAATATATGACTGTGCATGTGGATCAAGGTGAGCGCAAATCAATCCTGCGCAGCAGGTTGCGGACAGCTCGTGTAGCTCGAGAATTGGCCGCGAGTGTGGACATTGATGCGCAGATTTCCCGTCACATTTGCGACCTTTTGGAAACTATCCCGGTAACAGCGAACAGCGTTGTCGCTCTTTATGTAGCTATGCCTTTTGAACCGAGTGTGAATTCTGCACGAAAGGACTTGCGAGAGTTAGGTGTCACGGTGCTAGTTCCAGTTGTCAGCGGCCATGATTTGTTCTGGGCTGCAGACGGCGATGAGAGGTGTTGGGAGCGCAATTCATTTGGCACCCTCGAACCGAACCTCGATGACGCGATTTCTAGTGCTCAAGCCTTGCCCATGTGTGCGGCGATCATTATTCCCGCACACGCAATTGATCCGTTTGGATTCAGACTCGGCCAGGGCAAAGGTTTCTACGATCGGGCGCTGGCCGAACTTGCCGGTCTCGAGCGTTCACCGCTTCTCATTGGCGTCACCTTTGAATCCGAATTTCTTCCTGACGTGCCCACCCAAGCACATGACATCCCCGTTGATGCGAGTGTCACCGAACTATCCGTGCGTTGGTTTAATACCCCGGACTAGTTGTATTGGCTGACAAGCCAGCCACCCAAAGCGGCCACACTGGGGATAACGATCGCGAAGAGGACGGCGACACCTAGTCGCACGAATCTCGCCGGATATGTGAGTTTCGCGTGCGTCAACGCATCCGCATAGATGGAGAATGCAAGCGCCCAACCTGAGAAAGTTGTGAAAGCCCCAGCGAGTCCAATCACCAAAAGAATCCGCAGGTCACCAGAAAAAGCTCCAATACTGAATCCGGCTAGGAGTGAGCCCAGTGAGTTGATCAACAGCAGCGCAGTGAGTGGGCTACGCACTCGGGTTGCATACTGCTCAACCAGCGCCCTGAGTGGGGCACCAATGAAGGCCCCAACTGAAATCGCCAAAATCGTGCTCATGTTCTGACTATCCTTCGCGTGGCTCGAACACCAATATTGACCGCAAGTAATCCAGCGCCGACTGTCACAATCAGATATACCAATGCTGTGACCCATAAGCCTTGATCAAAGAGGTCCACGGCCTCCAATGCAAGTGCCGAAAATGTTGTGAACCCACCAAGGACTCCGGTGACCAAAAATGGTTTACGGTAACTCGAGTTGTCGGTGATCAGGGCAACTGCCGCGATCCCAATCAGAAACGCGCCCGACAGATTAATCGCCAGCGTTGCCCAAGGGAAATTAGCGCTTTGATCCCCCAGCTCAAGGCGATCCTGACCAAAAATTTGGGAAACCCCGGCCCGGCTCAGTGCACCCAGTACGCCGCCCACACCGATTACCGCCAGTCGGCTTGCTTCTCGCATGGCCTCAACTCTAGAGCGCGGGTGCCCTGCATTAGCCATACCAACCAGACTTAGGGCACAATTGGAAATCAGACTGGGGGAGTGCTCACTTCTCGACTGGTCGGACAACTGGAGGATTGCGTGCCCACCTACGAGTATTCGTGTAAAGAATGCGATACCAATCACGAGATCGTTCAATCAATGGTGGACCCAACCTTGACCACTTGTCCTGCCTGTGGAAAAGAATCATTACGCAAGCAGTTCAGCGGAGTGGGCGTGATGTTTAAAGGTTCCGGATTTTACCGCACAGACTCACGGTCAACCGATAGCTCCACTTCCACCTCAACACCAAAAACAGAGACCACACCTGCAGCAACAACAGCGGCTGAAAAATCAGCACCCAAAAAAACTGAGTCAAGTTCGGGTTCCGGCGCAACTTCGTAACCCTTGTGGATATCTATTGGACGCAGCCGGCTTTCGCACCTACATTCGTAGCATGCAGGGAAATGTAATTCTTCGAATTCGAACCCAACTCAATCGACATCGCCGCATTTTTGGTTCCGCTTCGGGAGCAGTCGCCGTTTTGCTCGTTTTTGGTTCGCTAACCGCACCGGCTCCGGCGAGTGGACCCGACGAGATTGTTGCAAGCTTGCCCAAGGGCTCCGTTGCGGTTCCGGTAACACTTCGGTCTGCTGCAATTGCACGTTCGGTTCGGGTAGGCGACAACATTGACCTGGTAGTTCCCAGCGAATCGGGTGTTCCCATAGTTATTGCAACCAATGCTTCAGTCTTGGATTTGCCCGATTCCTCAGGTTTTGGTTCCCCCACTTCGACTGTTATTTTGGTCAGTGTTGAGAAATGGCAAAGCGCCGCACTGGCGGCAGCAAGCTCCACCCAAATTTCATTCGTGATCAACTCCCGCTAACCGCTTTACGTGCGTTCGCTCACACACCGTGATGTGGAGGGACATTGTCGAGAAATTCGCGGTCCCGTTGGTCTAACTTCGCGGGACTGGTTGGCATTGGCCCTGCAAGACTGGCAGCGGTTGACCCCATCGCAATTAGAAGTTTTTTTACCTGTGACCCCGTCGCGCGGATCTGAGCGCGTGAGGTAAGTGAAGACAGGTCGAGGGTGAGACCCGAGTGCACCAATGTGGCCGGTATTCCAGATAGTTCATGCGCCATTTTCTCACCGAGGTCCTGTGGGGCGCGATCGGAGAAACCAATGATGACCTGGTCATACTCACAAATATCTACTGTGGAAATAAAGGCTTGATTTTGCAAAGGTGCAAAAAATGCAGCAATCGTGAGATGTAGGGCACTGGGATCAACCACCCGTACAGGGTACTGGCAAAATGCCTCACCATGAACTCCGTGCTCTCGATATCACAATGGCGCGAAGATCAAGCTGCACATAAAGCCCGTGCGGGTGCTCTGACCGGTGGTAGGCGTGAGCGCAGGAAATCGGGCACTCGAGAGCCCGTTGCTGACTTCATGTTCGAGTACTACCCCTACACGCCAACGAAGTTGGAGAGATGGTTTCCCGGGACTGGGGTGACATTAGAAGTGGATGCCGACCACGAATTTGATTTACCTAATTATGTTTCCACTGATGGTCAGTCTGAACTAGACACTGCTTATCGTGACAAGCACCGGAATAGGATTGAGTCAACACTTGAGCTTTTGATCAACACGCAATCACGAGAAGAAGTATTCAACTGTTTTGGGTTACATGAATGGGCCATGGTGTATAAAGTTGATCGACAACAGATTCGACATGCGGACCCATTGCGGGTGAGCCAACAGCAGGTTAATTCGCTCGTTGACGAAGTCGGACTACGTTGCACCCATATTGATGCATTCAGATTCTTCACCGAAGGGGCCGCACCACAGAACGCAAATCAACTAAACATTATTCCCACCCGCGAGAATCAAAAAGAAGTCGAGCAGCCAGGCTGTCTGCACGCGAATATGGATCTTTATAAGCACTGTATGTGGTTTCAACCAATGCTTCCCGGTGCTTTGGTCCTCGACAGTTTTGAACTGGCGCGAGATGCGCGAGCGCTGGACATGCAAGCGAGCCCTTATGACCTCAGTAGATACGGTTATGTTTCCATAAAAATGGAAGAAAAAACTGGTCGCGCGACCTACGTGGCACGACAGCGTCAGATCGCCGAAGGTGCGCAAACCCTGCGAAGCCGTCTCATTGAAGCACTGGGGGCTCCGCACAGTTAGCACTTCGGTGGGTCGCGAGTTGAAGTTGCCGAAGAAGGAACCTTGTAGTTACTCGATTTTGAACTTGCGTTGGACAACGCGTGAAAAGGGTGGCATTATCCCCACGTGAAATCCAAACTCGTCGCATTGGTCATTACGCTTTTCATTCCCGTCGGTTTTATTGCCCCAACCGCCATCAATGCAAATCCCAACGCCATTAAACAGATCAAGGTCAAACAAGTTAAAAAACACAACACGTCCGCCGACTGCTGGACTATCGTGAACAAAAAGGTGTACAACCTCACGGGCTGGATCAGTAAGCATCCGGGTGGTTCCAGTCGCATCATTGCGACGTGTGGAAAGAACGGCTCAAAACGCTTTAACGCCCAACACGCTAGTGCTGCAGCCCCCGCCTTTAACTTGGCTAAGTACCAAATTGGGGTAGTCAAGAAAAAGAAGAAGGGCTGATGTTCGACACCGTTAACGGCCTGCCAGCTCATCCCCTTTTCATCCACATCGTTGTGGTCCTGCTTCCCCTCAGCGCAATCGGCATGATCGCCCTGGTTGTGATCCCACAGTTTCGTGGCAAAGTCCAGAAGTATTTTGTCGCCTCAGGGGTACTTATTTCCCTAGTCGGGGCCTTTATTGCAAAAGAAAGCGGGGCCGCTCTGCAACAAAGCCGCGGTGTGACGGATGAGCATCATGACTGGGGTAACCGCACTTTTTACTTGGCCATCGCACTCACGCTCATTAGTGCCTTGTGGCTCTGGCTTGATACAAAACCAAAATCAATGGTCCGAACTGTGACCGGAAGCCTAGTGGTACTTATTTCACTCGCGGCAGTAATATCAACGGTTCTTGCGGGTGACTCGGGAGCCACACAAGTGTGGGAGGACAGCGCAAGATCCTCCACCATCTCAATGACCGCAGACCCAGAAAAGTCGCACAGCACGGTCGATCCCGAGGTCACTTCTGAGCCTGCCGAGACCTCTGAGCCTGCCATCACTGCGGCGGCAGTTGCCGGACATAACTCTGCAAATGATTGTTGGGCAATTGTCAATGGCAGTATTTATGACCTCACCCAATGGATCAGCGCACACCCAGGCGGCAGTGGTCCCATTGAGTCAATCTGCGGGGTTAACGCGACTGCAGCATTTACGAATAAACATGGTGGCCAAGGAGCCCCTGAAGCACGACTTGCAAGCTTCAAAATAGGAATTCTCGGCTAGTGGCAGCTCCCGTGGGGCAGGCATGTCTGGCGGAGCCCCCCAGTGCTGTCGTGAGACCACTTCGCAGGGTCTGCGCACCTTGGGCGATCTGACGCTGCCGTGCCACGTAGGTCGTGGTCTTCTATGAACCCGCTGAATCTGTAAAAACTAAGTGGCCCCGCTTTTGCGGGGCCACTTCCTGTAGTGGATCTTCAGATCTTTTTCCAGAGGGAGAGCGCATTAATCCAGTTTGGGTCACCAACGCCCTGGTACGACTGAACGGCTTCAAAAGTTACACCGTTGCTCACAACACGGTCACCAGCCTGGTAACTACCAGTAGCGCTCCATTGTGCGAATGGAACAGGAACTGGTGCCGGCGTGAACTCGGGCTCTGAAGCCACGTCAGCTACCGGGGTCCATAGGGAGAGAGCTTTAATCCAGTTTGGGTCACCAACGCCTTGGTACGACTGCACAGCACGATAAGTGGTTCGATTAAATGTCACAATATCTCCCGCTTGGTAAGCCGCGGAAGAGTTCCAATTTCCACCTGACTCTGGTGCCGGTGCTGGTGCTGGTGGAGCCAGCGTGCTCGCATTTAAGACATTGCTTGACCCCGACTCGTTGCTCGAAGAATCAGCAGCTTTCACAACATACTGGTAAGCGGTGCCGGCAATAACCGAAGTGTCTCTCCATACTGTCATTTCAGTGGAGCCACGCAAGTAGCCATCACGATAAACATTGTAGGTAACTGCGCCTGAGGCATCAAATGACTCGCCCCACATCAGCTTCACCTCTGTTGCAGTCACTTGCATTGTGTGAAGGTTGCTCGGCACTGTTGGTGCAGTCACATCTGCATCGACGTTCTGGGCAAGTGTGACGGTAACGGTTGCTGACTGTGTCGACCGGTTTCCTTGAACATCACTGGCCGTGACTGTGTACTGATAGGTGTCTCCGGGAACTACTTCCCAGTCCGTGAAGCTCGTTCCACTGGTCTTTCCCACCTGTTCCCCATCGCGCGCAACCGCATAGGTGACATCGCTGCGATCACTATTTGCATCGATCCATGTCAAGTCTACGCCGCCTTCAACTTTCTCTGCAGCAATGAGATTGGTGGGGGCATTTGGCGCAACAACGTCTTCGCCTGCGCCGTTCACGTTGACATCAATAACGTTGTAGAAAGCATTAACCGTGTCAGCGATATCCCACACAGCGAGGATCACGTGGTATCCGTTGCGGTTTGCTGGAATGTCAATCACGTGATCTGGATTGGTGAAGGCTTTTGATCCGTCGTGGGTGACTGTCGCGATTTTTTCGAATCCAGAACGTTCCAGTGGCGCATTTTGATCCCAGCCCGGCTTAGTCATGTAATAGGACCAGCCGTCAGTTGAGTGAGGGGCCGTGTAGGTCCAGTCCATGAGTAGTGGGCCAGACGTGATGTCTGTCTTTGCCCACCGAACGCTCGACTGTTGATCAAGAAAGCCACCGAACTGACCGTTTGCGGAAGCAATCTTTCCATCCGCAGGGCCAGACTGGGGAAAACCTTTAAGGTACTCAAGGCTCTGCGGTTCATAAACTACAGAACCGCAGTTCAGATTCGCGCCCTCTTTACAGAGCAAAGCTCGAGACTTAGGTCCATCCATATAACCGTGGGCAGATACTGGAGTTCCCAGAGCAAAACTTCCAATTGCCAATCCGGATGTAACCGTCAGGGTCGCTATCTTCCTAGCTAGTTTCATTTCTTACTCCTCTTAGCCTGGTCAAGTTGTCAGGGCTAAGACGCGGCAAGCTGACGCCAGGTTCCAAAGTTGGTCACAGAACTTTTACATAATCGCATGAGACCGGAATTGACAAATTACATCAACGTATGAATCACAATGGATGATCAACCTGCGAAATTTTTACCACTGCTCACTTCTTTGAGACTCTCGCGCTGTGAACATCCGGTCAAGTTCTTCCAGCGCAGTGTGAACTGCGACGCTGCTGCCCAAACCACGACCATTTAAACGCACCGGGCCTGGAACCGAATCAGCGTGCAACCTCGAAATCCCCAGTTTTCGCTCCCATGGACCTTGTGTGATTCGAATTGACTGGATGCGCTCATGTGGCGCGGCGCTGAGTCGCCGGGTAAGCGCTCCACTCCTGACCATAAAAAGGTTTGGTGTCACACTCACCGCGAGACGAGCTGCCTGCCAAGGGAAACGCCAACGAGAACTTGTAGCGGATGCGAGCCACTCATCTTCTTTTTCTAGATTCCAGGAGGGAAGCAACTCGCGAAATAGCTCAGGCAGCGCGTCCTCATGAACTACCGGGATCAAGAAACGAGGCCCCGACTTCTTGCCGCTCTGCTCAGTACCAGCAACATTAATAGCGATTTGATACCACCCAAAAGGTCGCCAGGCAATTGGCTGAACTAAGCAAATCGCCTGAATACGAATCGGAGACACCGTGTAGTGAGCTGTGGTAAAAAATCCATGCGAAATCGCGATGCCACGTTCATTTCTACCTACTGAAAAATTAAATAGGGATGTAATCCCAGCCAAGCTAGCGGCGGAGCCACCCACCGCTAAAGCGAGAGCGACCAGCCCACTTACCCGCAGAGCGATTACAGCGGATGCAACTGCTACAACAATGACAAAGAAGGTCGACGTGGTGAGGACCATCGAAGCCACAAGTCGACCATTCGGGACCCGCCACTGCCAATGATTTTCACGCTCCGCTGATTGAGTGAATGCTTGTTCCTCTTTTGCCACACTCAAAATCTCAGACCGTAACTCTTGAGCTTTCCCAACACTCAAGTACGACAAGATCACGCGCGAGTCTCCGCTGCCGGCAACCTCCACTTTGAGACTGGAGTACCCCAGCAGTCTGGCAACAGGCGGACGCAAGATGTCAACGGACTGGAGCCTGGAGATCCGCAACTGTCTGGAACGTCTGAAAAAAATACCGGACCTAGCCTCAAGCTCACCTTTTTCATTAATCCAAAAAAAATTCTTGCGCCACGAAGCCCAATAACCAAGCCCGCCAACAACAAGAAAAATAACACCTATTAGTAGGAACAACCAGCTCAAGCCAACTGCAAAAAAGGCCACAAGCACGATTGGTGAGCCATTGACTAACTGAAGAATCGGCGTCAACGGAGCCGTGTGCTGCGGACGTGAAAAATTATCGGACATTGATGTTCACTAATCGATTCCTCAGAGGCCCGCGGTAGTTGCCGCAGCTGGAGTAGCACTGTGCACAGCAAGAGCATCGCGAATCTCGGCAGCGCGCTCAGGATCAAGTCCGGGGATTGTTGCGTCCGTTGATGCAGAGGCTGTGTGCAGTTGCACACTTGCTAAGGAAAATGCTCTTTCCAGTGGGCCAGCGCTCACCTCAACTAGTTGCATTCGAGCAAATGGGACGCTCACCACTCGCCTAAACATGATTCCGCTACTCACTTTTAACTCGCGTGATTCGAGACGGTAGCCAATCGAGCGAACGCGACGGGTGGCTAAGACCCACGCCCAGATCGCAAAAATCATGATCACCATGATGCTGACGACCCCAATAAATCGGACCACCGGGACATCCTCAAAAATCGCAATGGCGATTGCCGCGACTGTCAGCAGCGGAACAGTTGTGACCGCAATGAGCGTATGCCAATAAGTGCGCAGTCTTGAATTCACCCGCAGCCAGTCTGTGGACCCGGCGCTAAATAATTCTGCGATTGTCATACTCAATACTAACGTCCGCTCGATAAAAGGACTGCTACGCAATCCCAAGGGAATATCCAGCTGTTCACAGAACTGGCTTTAGCGTATGACACTGTACTTATGCGATTTGTATTCGCTCATCGCCGTTCCCGATCTCGATACGCAAGTCTCCAAAGTCCTCGACATTTTTGTGGATAGTGTCAACCTGAATGAGCTCACCCCGCCTTGTACTGAGGGCCTCGGTTAACACAGAAAGCTTGTCGACGCGGCTCGCTTCGATCATGTGCCGTTTACAAATTCGGAAAGCTTCCTAGAATTAAGCCATGATCAGCCCCCCCGGAGCATCACAGATTGGCGCGCGGTTGACGATTGCATTGCGAGATTCCCAGGGCAACACAGAGGAACTGCTCGGAGTCCTGCACGACGTACGAACGATCCGCAAGCGTGATGGTTCACTTGCAACGTTTAATCCTGAATCGATTACCCAGTGGCGCGTGGTCAAAAAAGTCAGCGCGAAAGCCGGTTTCGGCGCACCGCTGAGCATGCGTATTCGTGAACTTGAGGCGGCGGCCTCGACAACATGGCCCGCCGACGTAACTGCCGAGTACGGCAAGTGGCTTCTACGAGCCTCCGTAGGCGACACGTTTCAGGGAAATTCAGTTCTACCCATGGGAGCCCGGCCATTCGGTGACCCCGGGAAAGAGATTGACCAAGCCCTGCTCGACGTGGCCGCTTTCTACCAAAGACACGGACTGCAACCAACTATCCAGGTGCCACTTCCCGCATACACGAAATTGGATGAATATCTCGATACGCAGGGCTGGCAGGTTGCGGCTGATCTCCAATTCATGGTGAGTAACGCGAGCGAAATTCAACCGAGTACACGTGACGTTAGATTCACGGTAGAAATATCAGACGAACCGACTCCTGAGTTGTTGGAAGTCCAAGGTGACAAGGCGTGCGCCGAAATCATGCGCCGCTACTGCGCACGCTACCTATCTGTCCTTCTCGAGGGTCAACGAGTAGCCACCGGGCGCATTGCATTCACTGGCAGTTGGGGCGTACTCACTCGCTTATACGTTCACCCGCAATACCGGGGTCGTGGCCTTGGTCGAATACTCATGTGCGAGTTAGCAAATGTGTCACGTGTACAAGAATGCCACCAACTCACACTCCAAGTCGACTCAAGTAACTCCCCCGCAGTATCACTGTGCGCATCACTCGGCTTCAGACTGCACCACCGCGACCGGTATCGCGTGCTCCACTAAATGGAACCGACATTGACCACGAAGTCAGGGAATCCTTACCGTAATTCTTTCCTGAGCCACTTGCAGGATGACCATCTCGCCCTCAAAGTGGCCGTGTTACCTGATTTTCATCAACGGACTCCGCTATACGCTTAATTGCCGCGAGCGTTACCGGTATGCCGTCGAGCGCCTGCTGGGTGCGTTCGGCAATCTGAACATGGGCGTTGTTCCCGTACTGCTCCTCGAACATGGCGATCCCACCTGGAAGAAAATGCCAAGTCTCACTGAGAGTCGTCCCGGTTTCCGCCGGAGTAAGGATGTAGCCCCAACGTACAAAGCTGTCGCCCACCTCCCAGGCAAATTCTTGCCCGCGTTCGGCAACCACCACCTGCGAGCGACTCTCCCAGGTCCGGTGCGGAAGCTCGTTGCGCCCGGTAAACTTCGCACCAAACTGACCGGCAGTGGCCTCGTCGTCCCACCAGCATGAAGTGCAGATCGGGCTCCACTCGCCGGTGCGGGTGATGTCGGAAACAAGATCATAAAGTGCCTCAGCCGACGCATTGACCGTGACGGACTCCATGTGATGGCGGATGCCTTGCTCTCCCATAACGATATCCTTTCACACTATTCCTTCTGCTGACCAGTCGTATCGACATCCACACCGAGTGCACGGACTGTCGTAAGGGGCAATACAAACGGTCTACACGAGAGCACCTACACATTACGAGTGCGTTTGGACCATGAGCAGAATCAATGACCGGCTCCGGGGCAAACACTGCGGAGCTGTGTGGGGTCTGGACGCGGGGCAAACACTGCGGATAACTCCGCCGGTTGCCCCCCACCGGGGGTCTAGCCCCTCACAAAAAGCACTCTGGCTGCGTTTCCCAAAACATCACGGGGGTTGTCCTGTTCGTGGTGTCGTTTACTCGCAGATGATCGGTTCGACGTCTTGGACCGGTCCTCTGGGACGTGGTGGCTGTCAGGGGGCAGTTATCTAATTGGTTGGTCGTCTGAGCCGCTCAACAGGGTCTCTCGATGGCGAGCTTGACTACGGAAGGCTTTCTAATGGGTGGGCAGCACGGAAAGGTCGGAGC
>Ga0115564_10000082_pt1 | contig 92388 bp, 83 predicted proteins | sample COGITO_mtgs_1105_7_FD_88680 | JGI IMG/M metagenome (GOLD analysis project Ga0115564, IMG submission 88680) | Pelagic marine microbial communities from North Sea - COGITO_mtgs_110523 | ecosystem: Environmental > Aquatic > Marine > Epipelagic | place: Germany:Helgoland, sampling site Kabeltonne...
CAACTCGCGCATCGACTTCTTTGACAATGTCGAGTAAGTCGTCGCGCGTTTTCTTGAGGTCTTCTAGCTGTTCGGTGAGGAACAATTGCCGTTCCTCCATGGCCGAGTACTCCTCAAGAGCTAACGGATTGACTTTGCCCAGGAGCGCCAACTGCTTTTCTGCAACGCGCAGACGCTTTTCTTGATCCTCCCGAACAAATGGATACGGCTCCGGCAAAGGGGCGTCGGGGTCTATTTCGTCTCCTGGCGCGGCCGGGCTTGGCGGTACAAGTTGCTCAGGTCCGTATTCGGCAAGGAGATCATCTGATGCAAATCCGAAATCTTCTAAAGCTTTCATCTCAAGTGACTCGATCCGCATGCGCTGCTCGGCCCGTGCAACTTCGTCGCGGTGCACAGTGTCCTTCAAGTTTTCCAGCACGTCGACCAAAGTCCGAACTTCAGCGCGGACGAAAACTAGCTCCGTGTCACGCTCTTTTTTCAGCGCCTCACCTTGACTGCGCGACCTCTGGGCAAGACCCACGGAAGTTTCGGTGTAGGTGAGCGCTACTCGCGCACCGGCTAAAAGTGCTTGGGCCACAATCAAAGACGTTGCGCGGCGCTCGCGGCGCTCTAATGCTGCAATTCGAGCGCTTCGCTCACTTTGGGCATCTCGCTCTAGTGCGGCAGCGCGCTCTCCAATGGCCCTGACTCGCTCTTCGGCGGTACGGACCGCAAGACGGGAATCAACCACATTGCTTCGCGCTTGGGTCAGTTCACGCTCACATGCCTCTCTTCGATCCTCACCGATAGTAGGGACGTGCTGTCCCTGCAATGTGTCCAGTTGCGCAATGTGGGTGGCCAGCAATTCTCGATCACGCGCGTGCGCCGCCTGGGTGCTAAGCATCGCAGATTCAAGCCGCTCCGCCTCGGCGAGCGCATTTCGAGAAAGTTGACCCAGAGCGCCTAGCTTTTCGGCGATCGCTGCCAGCTCAGCATCTGATTCATGTAGGAGGGTCAGCGCTGATTCAACGCGGTGGGCCGCAGCCTCTTGTTCATTTTTTGTGGCAGCCAAATCGAATCTGACCCGCTGTAATTCTTGCTCAGTCTGAGCAAGAGCGGTTTCGCATTCATCAAATGCTGCCTGTACCTCAAGCACACTAGGACTACTTGAGGAACCACCCTCAATCACGCCCGCGTCAATTGAGTCACCTTGGCGGCTCACTAAGGAGACCCCAAGATTTCTCCTAGCGCTCTCACGCATTTCTTCTAGCGAGTCGACCACGACGAAGCGATTAAGAAGTGCGTGTACTTGCGCGGACACCATCGGGTCAACCTGAAGACAGTCCACAAGCCAACGGCCCGCGGGTGCTTGCCGATCATGTTGCACATGGGGTGCGGGAAACTCGGAGACCAGAACATTTGATCTGCCCGCCTCCTCAGTCTTTAAAAAGACCAGCGCGTCCATGGCCAGATCAACATTGGAAACAACTACCGCAGATGAAAGATTCCCCAGCGCACTAGCAACTGCCGCTTCATAGCCGTGTTCAACCTGAATCAACGAACTCAACGTACCGATATATCCGTCGAGCCCGGAGTCGACCAAGGCCGCCGACCCGTCTTTGCGCTCAAGTCCCAGGGCCAAAGCGTCACGACGAGCGATACCAGCAGCCTTCTCTCGATCGAGTTTGGCCTCCTGAGCTAATAATTCGCGAACTTTAGTGTCTAGACCGGCGAGAATCCCTTGTGATGCTTCGTGCTCAGAGTCCAGTCCTTCCTCACCGGCTCCGTGGGATATCACAGACACCTCTACCTGCTGGAATTGCGCTTGTGCTTGTTGACTGCGTTCCTGCGCCTCGCCAATCTGAGAATTCAATCGTGTGAGCTCAGATTCCCTGGTCTCTAGCCGGGCGCCAACATTGTCCCGCGCGGCCTTGACATCGTCCATCTTCTTGACAAGGGCAACTCGCGCACTCTCAATTTCAGCAACGCGTGATGCTTCTTGGTTTAGCGCACGCTCGGCACCCTGCTCGCCGATCTCTGCTTGAGAAAGGGCCTGACCTAAGGCCTCAACTTTTCGGGTAAGTTCGAACTCTTGGCTTCGCAACGATCGCGCTTCAGCTTCGAGTGCTTCTGGCTCACGACCCGACTTTTCCTCTTCCTGCTCTGGAGCAAGATTTTGCACTTTCTCGACACCGAGTTGGACGAGACCCAAATAACGCTCGCGCAGGCTACTCAGAGCGAACCAGGTTTCTTGACCCTTGATCAGTTCGGGTCCTAACTCTCGCTCACGTTCCTCCGCATTGCTTTCTCGCTCACGTAGGGTCGCAATCTTTGACTCGACTTCCCTTTGCCTTTCGCGTAAGGCGCTTTCATCCGCCACTTCGGCTTCCAATGTGAGTCGCAGTTCAGAAAGGTCATTTGCCATGAGTCGCAGCCGCGAATCGCGTACATCACTTTGGATCACCGTGGCGCGACGAGCGACCTCTGCCTGCCGTCCAAGCGGTTTCAGGGCTCGGCGCAACTCAGCCGTGAGATCATTCAGACGAGTAAGGTTTGCCTGCATCGAGTCGAGCTTGCGAAGGGCTTTTTCTTTGCGTTTGCGATGCTTGAGGACTCCGGCAGCTTCTTCGATGAATCCCCGACGATCCTCAGGGGTCGCCTTCAAAATTGAATCAAGTTGTCCCTGGCCGACAATTACATGCATCTCCCGTCCAATGCTGGAATCGCTCAGCAACTCTTGGACGTCGAGTAAGCGACACTGCTCACCGTTGATCGCGTATTCGGATCCACCATTTCGAAACAATGTTCGCGAGATGGTGACTTCAGAGAATTCAATGGGCAGCGCGCCATCTGAGTTGTCGATTGTCACAGCGACTTCGGCCCGACCTAGTGGGGCTCGACCCGCAGTTCCCGAAAAAATAACGTCTTCCATTTTTCCGCCACGCAGTGACTTCGCGCCCTGCTCGCCCATGACCCAAGCAAGTGCATCAACAACATTAGATTTACCCGAGCCATTGGGTCCGACGACACAAGTGACTCCAGGCTCAAAGTGAAGTGTAGTTGCCGATGCAAAAGACTTGAAGCCTTTGAGGGTCAGGGATTTAAGATGCACGGCGCGGTTTTCATCCTGTCAATCTGACACCGCCCGGATCGCTCTGGGCTGATGCACAAGGTTATTTATCGTGGCTCACCCTATCGGTGTGCGAGCTAAAATTAGGGAAGCGACCACGGAGGTTGACAGGTTGTGCAATGAAAGCTCGAACGATTCATGAACTTGCTGCGCGTAATCGGATCACCGCATCGATCACACGGGCGCCCCTCCCGCCCATAAACTGCTAAAGATCGCGAAAAGTAGCCCGACTCTCCATTGACATTGACATACAAAGCATCAAAACTCGTACCGCCCACATCAAACGCCTCTCTCATAACTCGAGTAACAGTGGTAACAATTTCCATTGCTGTGCTGCGATCTAGACGATTGCACGGGGTTCTGCCATCAAGCCCCACCCGCCAGAGACACTCATCCGCGTAAATATTGCCAATTCCAGAAATCAAGTGCTGGTCAAGTAATCCCTTCTTGACCTCAATTGAACGCTTCCTGAGCATTTCGAAAAATCTGTCCACATCAAAAAGCGGGTCAAATGGATCCCTGGCGATTCGCGAAACTGCCACAGGTAGTCCGTCTTGATCACGATCACAGATCTGCATTCCCCCGAACGTCCGCTGATCCAGGAACTCGAAAAAGCGTGCCGGATCCCCTGCCCGAGTTACGGTCCAATCCACCCGAACATGTGGATGTCCTGAAGGGAAATCGTTGATCCGAATCTGCCCACTCATGCCAAGGTGGATCATCAGGACGAACGGCCGATCCAGCTCAAGCCACATGTATTTACCTCGGCGACACACACTCTCAATTACAGCGCCGTCAAGTTGAACTGCGATATCGCCTACATTGCGGCGGGTAGCGCGATCGTGATGAACACGGACATTGCTGATCGCGGTACCCAGCACCATCGAGGCTAGACCCGAGCGAACTACCTCAACTTCAGGGAGTTCTGGCATCGGGTAATCTGCTAATTAGTTGGCCATAGGCTTGTTCTGCGGCAACTTGCTCGGCTGCTTTCTTTGAAGTGCCCACACCGAACCCGAGATCCTCCCCCGCGATTTGGGCGCGTGCTACGAACTCTTTTGCGTGATCTGGGCCCGAGTCACTGAGGTGATAGTGCGGCAACGGCAGTTCAAGTGCACCGCACACCTCCTGCAATGAAGTTTTCCAATCTAAGCCAGCACCAAGTTCTGACGCAGCCATGATCATGGGGTCAAAAATACGATGGATGAAATCGGCAGCCAGATTGATTCCGCCTGATAAATAGATCGCACCGATCACCGCCTCCAGAGAGTCCGCCAGAATTGACGTTTTTTCGCTGCCACCCGAAGTGACTTCACCCCGACCTAAACGCACGTATTCGCCGAGCCCAAGGCTCCTTGCTACGTCCGCGAGCGCCTGAGCATTAACTACCGAAGCTCGCATGCGGGCCAACGACCCTTCGGTGAGTTGAGGAAATTCACGGTAGAGAAAGTCGGTAACAACTACCCCCAGTACTGAGTCTCCCAGGAACTCAAGTCTTTCATTTGTGGGGATGCTCCCGTTTTCATAGGAAAACGAGCGATGGATCAGGGCGAGTTCGAGAAGTTCTCGGTCACATTCACATTCGAGAACCGCCATGAGCGAGGCAATGGGGTCCGCGCTCGAAGGGTTCAGGCGCGGGTTCATCACAACAGGATAATGTGAGCTGAAGTAGGATGTGGGGAATGTGACTAAACGTCTAGGACGCGACGTTTTGCATATGTTCCACACGTGGGGCACGCCGTGTGAGCAAGCCGTTTTTCCTTGCAACGGGTGCAAATCACCAGAGTTGGCGCAACAGCTTTCCACTGTGACCGTCGATGACGGGTGTTTGATCGCGATGTCTTCCGCTTGGGAACTGGCACTGGATCCTCTTTCACGTAGTGGCTGAGCTAGTGGCTGAGCTAGTGGCTGAGCTAGTAGCTGAGCTAGTTGCTGGCGCTGTTTAGCGCACACCAGTATCGCACTAGAGCCATGTGCGCTACTTCAAGGGGTCATTATTGGTTGATTCCAGGAGCCCTTCCAAGGCCGACCACCTGTGATCGGTAGTGGCATGGTCATGGGGTACACCCTCAAGCTTGTCTCCACATTGTGGGCAAATCCCCAGACAGTCTGGGCGGCACAGTGGGGACAGAGGCAGATCTAGGACAATTGCGTCTCGCACCGAGTCGAGTAGATCGACTGCGTCATCCTGCACATAGAAGAATGTCAATTCCTCTGACGCGTCATCACAGGCTTGTACAACCCGCCCGCGCGAGTCCGTTTCTTCATAAAGAAAAAGCTCGGTGACTCGGGAGTGATCAGTCCACATGACGGGCTCAAGGCAACGAGCGCACTCGGCTTCCACTTCAAAGTCGAAGTCAAGATTTACCAGCACTCCATCAAGGACTGATTCAATCCTGATCTGCGCGGGCATTTTGCTGGCGGGCGCTACTTTCGCCATGCCTACTTCAAGTTCTGGCGGAGCCACAAACTCCAGATCTGCTTCCCACATATTCCCTGGCCTTCGCGGCAGGTGTGTCAGGGACACCCGAAACGAACCAGGTTCGATGCCACCCCGAACAATCATGAGGCGCTCTAATCCGTTCGAGCGTCAAAAAAATCGGACGGGTGCGATCCTTCTGGAGCCAATTCCTGATACATCTGACTCCGCAAACGCTCGCGGCCACGATCGACGGTTTGCAACGTCTTTTGCAAAGTGATTTCAAAAGTCGCCAATTTGGAATCTATGTAGTCGTCAGTCTCGGCCCGCATTTGCTGGGTTTGTCCGGTTACTTCATCGCGCAAAGCGTTTGCCTCTTCCACCGCCGCGAGATACACCTCGTGCTCTGATACCAATGCATCGGCTGCCCCTCGGGCTTGGGCAAGAATTCGATCTGCTTCCCGTCTGCCGTCTTGAACAACTGCCTCTCGGTCAGCGAGTAGTTCGTCGGCGCGATAAACAGACTCCGGCATAAGCTGCCGGATTTCCTCAATAACGTCAAGCACTTGCGAACGATTCAGAATGCATGAAGCCGATAACGGCATAGCTTTAGCCTCTTCCACCAAGACCGTGAGTTCATCGAGTCTTTCCTGAACGTCCACACTTTCTCCTGACATTTGAGGTCCTTACGCAAGTGTACTTCTCAAGCTCAATTATTGGGGCTAGATCACATTGTGCTGGATAATTTTCCGTGGAGGCGCTTCAACACGGCTTCGGGTACCAGCCCGCCGACGTCGCCACCGTGAGTAGCAACATCCTTGACCAGACTCGAGGATAAATAGCTATACAAAGGATTTGTGGAGATAAAACAGGTCTCGACCTGGTTTAACCGATAATTCATCTGTGCCATTTGAAGTTCGTAGTCGAAATCACTCACGGCCCGTAAGCCTTTAACAATGGCATTAACCTCATGGTCCTTGCAGTAGTCCACCAGCAGGCCGTAAAAGGAGTCGACGGTGACATTAGGCAAATGTGCGGTTGCTTCGATCAGCATCTCGATCCGCTCCTCAACGGTGAATAATGACTCTTTTATCTTATTGATCAGAACGGCCACGATCACTTGATCTGACATGCGAGATGCGCGCTCAAAGACATCAAGGTGTCCCATGGTCACGGGGTCAAATGACCCCGGGCATACCGCAATGCGCATCTGCAATCCTTAACTACTGGGTGATGTTTCAACCTGACCGTACCAAAGTTTAGAGTCACCGTACCCACGCTCCCACGCATATGGCAAAAAGTGGGGTGCAACTGTGCCAAACGGTGAAGGGGAGCGAGTGTCCCGCTCACACACGAGAAGTGCCTCGTCTAAGAGAGGGCTGGCACTGATTTTCGCCAAAAACTGCTGCACTTCATCGTCAGAATGTGCATAAGGCGGGTCAAGAAAGACAATGTTTATCTGCGCTTTGGGAAGCCACGAATACGCGTCAGCCCGTACAGCCCGAACATCAAGGCCGCAATCAGCCATATTCCGCTCGATAGTTGCAAGAGCCGAAGGATCATTTTCGACTAGGACCACCTGGGCAGCGCCACGACTCTTGGCCTCGAGCCCGATCGCTCCCGAACCGGCGAATAAGTCGACAAAACTCACCTGGGACCATTGCAGATTCGACTGGGCAAGATGACTATCAATGCTGGAAAATAGTGCTTCTCGCATCCGATCAGAGCTTGGCCGCGTACCAATTTTGGGAACCTGAAGTTTTCGCCCGCGAGCTGAACCAGAGATGATTCGCATCAGGACTTTTCCAAGTACTCAGCACGCTGAATCTCAAAAATATCGATCGTCTCCATCACTTGGCCCCAAAGCTTGCTGGTAAATAACTCATCAATTTCATGACGCACTTTATCAATGAAGTCCAGGTCCTCGATCACCTTAAGTAACCGCAATGAACTCAATGCCCCAGATTGATCTTGCCCAAGCACATCGCCTTCGCCTCGAATCTCAAGGTCCTTCTGGGAAAGCGCGAACCCATCACGCGAATCTCGTACGGCTTCGAGTCGATGAGTGGACGCAGCACTTTGCGTACTTGCGTGAACCAGAATGCACACACCCGGCTTAGACCCACGACCAATCCGCCCCCGCAACTGATGCAATTGAGAAATACCAAACCTTTCTGCGTTGAGTACGATGATCATGGTTGCAGCAGGAATGTCTACACCTACTTCGATCACGGTCGTCGCGATCAAAACATCAACTTTCGGCTCCGCGATGCCTTCAAATCTGCGCATGGCTTCGCGTTTGGCGTTCGAGTCCAAAGCCCCATGCAGTTTTTCAAATGAAATTTGCGGATACCGTGCTGTCAACGCGTCATAAGTTTCTTCAACCGAAGCAAGTGGCTCACGACCTGATGATTTATCACTTTTGGGGTCCGTTTCCGACGGTGAGATACTCGGACACACCACAAAAACGCGATTTCCTGCAGCAACTTCTTCAGCCATGCGTTCCCACACCCGTTCTACAAGCCGGGGTTCACCGGAAGTGGGTACGAGAAAGGTCTGAATTTCTGCTCGCAAGGATGGGGACTCTACCAATGTCGAAACGTCCAGGTCACCAAAAACAGTTAGCGCCACGGTCCTTGGGATCGGGGTCGCCGTCATTACCAATAGGTGCGGCCGCAATTCGTCTTTGCCTTTTGTCAACATTGTCGCTCTCTGCTCAACCCCAAACCGATGTTGCTCGTCGATCACAATTAGACCCAAGTCGAAGAACTGAACATTGTCCTCAAGGAGCGCATGAGTTCCGATAAGAACATCTACGTCTCCACTTTGAGTATCCAGCAGGATTCTGCGACGATTTGGTACCGACATGGCACCGGTAAGGAGCTCAACGTGAATCGGCCGCGAGGTAACCCCCTTTAAGAACCTTCGCAAAGATTCACAGTGCTGAACTGCGAGCACCTCGGTGGGCGCGAGCAACGCAATTTGTCCACCAGATTCAATAACTGTGAGCATCGCTCGAATCGACACAATTGTTTTTCCGCTGCCCACATCTCCTTGCAGGAGCCTGGTCATGGGGACACCTTGCGCTAGATCCGCAGCGATCTCCTCCCCCACCGCAATTTGACCCTGCGTTAAGTCAAATGGGAGTGAAAGATCGAACTCGGGAGTCAGCGCGGAATCGCTCCCGCCTCGCGCATGTGCGAGCGCAGACTTGGCGTTGCTCTTGCGCTGGCGCATCAGGGCTAAAAGGACAAATGCTTCCTCGTACTTTATCCGCTCGGTCGCTCTGCCAATCTCTTCATGATTCTTTGGCTGATGGATCGCCTGAAGTGATTGGAGTTTAGTCATGAAGCCGTGCTTGGTCACCAATTCCGTCGGAAGCGGGTCGGTCAACTGATCAGCCGAGGTGAGAACTATGTCGATGGCCGCTTGAATCTGCCATGAAGCAAGTGATTGGGAACTTGGATAGACGGGGATGATCTCCCCGGTGAATTCGGTGATTGCATCGATTTCCTCTAACACCCCGTTTCCAGTGTCGGTAAAAAGCGAATATTGCGGATGCGTCAGCGTTCGTACTCCACGAAATTCTGACACCGTCCCGGCGAACAAGCCGCTTCGACCGACTTTCAATTCCCTCTCGCGCCATTTTTGGTTAAAAAACGTGAGTTCCATAGATTCGACACCGTCAGAGACACTCACAACCAAGATGAACCCGCGCTTTTGTTGCATGCGACGAGAGTCAACCCCTTTAATGGTGGCCAAAATGGTTACCGGAACGCCCACTTCGACTTTGTCGAAGGGTGTCAAATTGCCTCGGTCAAGGTACCTACGTGGATAATGATTGACCAGCCCACCGGCAGTGGTGATTCCAAATGCCTTTTCCACACTTGCCGCACTTTTCCCGCCGATTAGCTCCCTCAGGGTAGTGGTCAAAAAATCTTTTCGACCGCTCACGCTATTCCACTCCGAAAATAAATGGCCATAGCGGCTGCTCTCCTGAAACGAATTCACACTCAATCAGTGGGTATCCGGTCTTAATCCAGGCTAGTAGTGACTCGATGTGGACATCGGTGACTTCGGCACCCGTGACTATCGTCAGTAACTCGGCACCAGGCGCCAACATGCGTCTGAGCACACTTTTACTTGACGCTGCAAGATCGGTATCAATGGCACTAATTTCACCGTCAATGAGGCCCAGGTAGTCACCCGTTTTGCATGCACCAGCCATGGTGAGCACGTCTCGGGTTGCTTGGGTGATTGCTCCATAGTGAGTTGCTCCCGCAGCCCGCGTCATAGCAACCACATCCTGATCAAAGTCCAACGCAGGATCATGAATGGCGACTGCGGCTAGTGACTGCGTAATCGCACGACTGGGAACCACCGACACCCGATAGCCCATGCTCCGCAAGTAAGAAGCAGCGATATCAGCGACTGGATGCGTATCTCGATCCGCCGGAAGAATCACTACCTCCTTGGCTTCATTTCCACTGATCGCGGAGATGATCTCAGCGGCAGATGGTTGCTGCCGTGCAGGCGTGGCAATGCAGATGACGCCTAGTGATTCCAATAATCGACGAACGCCTTCGCCGTGAGTGACCGCAAGTAAAATTCGAGACCCCCGCGTCTGGGCTTGTGCGCGCTCTTGCGAAATTGAGTGGAGTTCGAGCGGAACAACGGAAACCTGCCTCACCACCCCGCGCTCCAAACCCGCATTAATGCAATCAGAAACTCGATTCAACGTAGCGTGGACGTGCACCTTCCACAAAGAATCGATTCCGGCGATCATCACGCTCGTACCCACGCCTTCCAAAGCCTCTTGTAATGGAGCCTTATCAGCCGCTTCAAAGTCATACATGACCTCACATTCGACAGCAGTATTGTCGAATTCGTGCGGCAACACCGCCGGGGCAAACTCACCCAGTGGCTGGACAGCGTGTTCGACCCGCCGTGGCGTCTCACCGGTCAGGACCGTTACCAGTGCGTCCAAAACCACGACCAGTCCCCGACCTCCAGCGTCAACTACCCCTGCGTCGCGTAAGACTGCCAACAATTCCGGGGTGTGCAGTAGCGAGGTATATGCCGCATCCGCCGCCGCGCTGGCGACCTTCGCCAAGTCTGCCCCCTGAGCTGTGACGAGCGAAGCTTCTTGGGCCGCTCGTGCGGCAACCGTAAGGATTGTTCCTTCCAAGGGAATGGCTACCGCTTGATATGCACCTCGAGCACCATGGGACAGCGCCTGAGCGAAATTTTCTGGACTCGTTGCGAGCTCTGACATGAGGTCGCGCAATAAAGCTGAAAAAATCACACCTGAATTCCCTCGGGCGCCCAAGATCGCGGCCTTGCCCACCCAGTGGGCCGCTTGGGCCAAATCATCGGCTGGCTCACTCAAGGCCGTGCAGGCAGCCTCCACCGTGAGATACAAATTTGTGCCGGTGTCACCATCGGGGACCGGGAACACATTCAGAGCATCGATTTCCGCACGAGCCACCCGTAAGGCACCCTGTGCTTGGATAAGCCACGAGTGCAATATGGGCAGCGTTATTTCAGTGATGGGGGCATGGGTGATCTGCGACTTTTGCTCGGCCATGGCCCCTCCTTCACTTCGTAACAGCGGATCGGCTATTCTTCCACCGGTTTAACATGAGCACTCTAAAGGAACCCGCAAGAGCTAGTGACTCAGTGCACGACTCGCGCGTAATCCTCCCGCATGAGACCCCGATAACCAACCGGATCCGCCTGGATCCATTGTTTCAATCTGACGAAGGAGTCATTGTGGCTGCAAACTGCGATATCTGCGGAAAGGGCCCTAGCTTCGGCCATAACGTTTCTCACTCACAGCGCAAGACCAATCGACGCTGGAATCCGAATATCCAGCGCGTTCGCGCTTTGGTTGGCAAAACCCCCAAGCGACTCAATGTGTGTACTTCCTGCATCAAAGCGGGCAAAGTGGTGCGCGCGTCCTAAATTCTAGGAAGAAAAGTGTCTAAAGCCCGGCACTTGCTCATACGCATCTGCATAGGCAACACCATTAATAAGGACAGTTCCCACGGGTGCTGACCCTACTTTCCCCAGCGCAGTAAAGCCCTTAGGCATGGTCTTCTTAGGCGGGAACGTTGCCACAATCGCGTGATCATCGCCTCCTGCGAGAATCCACTCCATGGGGTCGACCCCAAATGCGGCCGCAGTCGAGACAAGTTCATCGGGCACAGCAATTTTTTGGGTGTTAACTTCAATACAAACCCCGGAGTCTCGGGCAATGTGTTGCAGATCAGCCACCAAACCATCAGAAATATCAATCATCGAAGTGGCCCCACTTTTCGCTGCACGAGCACCGGCGGAATAGTCAATATTGGGCACCCTAAACGCATCCACTAACACCCGAGGAGACCGCAATCCCCGTTGCAAAACTCGAAGCCCTGCGGCGGCCATACCCGATCTTCCACAAATTCCGACGGTGTCTCCCGCACTAGCACCACTTCGAGTCAGCGCTGCTCCCACAGCGACGTGACCAATTGCCGTCACCGAGATCACAATATTTTCGCAATCGCTGACATCACCACCCAAGACCACTGCACCGGCGCCATCCGTTTCCTCCATAAAGCCAGCGAGAAACTCGCCGGCCCAATGGGTGGTTGTGCTCCCCGGCAACCCGATCGCGAGCAAAACGCCCGCCGGTTTAGCCCCCATGGCACACACGTCTGCCATCGAAGCTGCAGCGCAACGACGACCAATCTCAATTCCCGTGGACCAGTCCGTACGAAAATGCTTGCCTTCTGCATACATATCTACGCTGAGAACGAGCGATGAGCCTTCGGCGCCAATGACGGCCGCATCGTCACCCGCAGGAACCTCAACACCGATTCCGGAAATCTTCGCCGCATTGATGTGGGAGAGGATCTTTGTGACGAGTCCCGATTCTCCTAGGTCAGCAAGGGTGTTACGGGCGGCTTCTGGACTCACAACTTTGAGCCTTCCTGTTGAACAACTGTCAAAAGCACCCTCCTCAAATATAGAGTGGGGTCATGTCGGTACAAGCATATGTATTAATTCAAACCGAAGTCGGTAAGGCGGCCACCGTCGTCGAGTCGATTCGCGCTATTTCTGGGGTCGCCGTCGCCGAGGACGTCACTGGACCATACGACGTAATTGTTAAAGCCGAGGCCCGAACCATGGACGAACTCGGAAGGCTTGTCGTCGCCAAGATTCAAGCGGTTTCGGGTATCACCCGAACATTGACCTGTCCCATTGTGAATCTTGTTTAGCGCAATAGCGGCGATTGCTTGTGGCCTTATCCTGTTAGCAAGCGTGACTGCTTGTAGCTCACCTTTGCACGTGGAACCGGGCGAAGGATCAGGGGGCAAATTTTGTACCGAACTTGGCGCAATCCTGCCTGTCAGCGTGGAGGGTGCGTTGTTACGCAGCACCAATCCAGACTCCCCCGGAACGAAAGCTTGGGGTGATCCAGCAATCGTGGCGCGTTGTGGGGTTGCCGTACCCACAACTTATTCCGCTACCAGCCAGCTTCTCGAGGTTGACGGGGTCACCTGGTACCCCGAAGAACTGCAGGCCGGCGTGCGATTCACTTCACTTCAGACTCCTGAATTAGTCGAAGTGTCAATTCCGAACGCTTATGAAACAACGGCTGACATCCTCACCGAGTTAAGCTTAGATATTAGCTCTCTCACACCTTAAGTTTCACAGAGTCGCACGCACCAGTCGATCAACGATCTGAGGGAAACTCACTCCAGCTTGCTCCCACATTCGAGCAAACATCGATATTGGAGTGAAACCAGGGATCGTATTAATCTCATTGAAAACAATTCGATCACCATCGAGGAAAAAGTCAACCCGTGCATAGCCCGCACATCCCAACAACATAAAAACCTGAACCGCAAGACGCTGAATTTCACGCACCACCTCGGGATCGAGGTCGGCCGGAACTATCAATTCCGCGCCATCGCTAATATATTTTGCTTCAAAGTCATAGAAAGAAAATTGATCTTTCACTTTTATCTCACCAACTGGGCTTGCTTCAACACCGGATTCACCCACGAGCACACCAACTTCCAATTCCCGTGGGTTAACTAAGCCTTGTTCGACAATCACGTCAGGACACGAATGAAAAGCGTGCTGGCATGCCTGCTCGTAATCTTGTAGTTGATTCACCATAGAAATGCCAATGGATGAACCACCGGAGACCGGCTTGACAAACCAGGGGAAAGGAAATGCATCTGTCGGTGGCCCTACTGTCATTGCCGCTGAGCTCTGGGAGAACCAGTTGCCAGCATCAACGCCAGCTGCGCGGACTAGTTCTTTGGTTGTTAACTTGTTCATGCAGATTGCTGATGCCCGCACACCCGAACCAACCACCGGGATTCCCATGCTGTGACATACACCTTGAATTGCCCCATCTTCCCCACCAACGCCATGTAACACCGGAAAGACTACCGAAATGGGGCTGAACTCACCGTCGATCTCAATCCCGGGCACACTCGCATTCATGACAAGGCGCACAACTTGATCACGCTTGGCTACCTCAGGGTAATGATCGGCAGTGATTTGATAGGACTCAACTTCACAAGGGGAGACCTCGACCCAGGTGCCATCTGAAGTAATCCCAATGCACAAAATTTTGTAGCCCAATTCGAGAAGGGCAGAAAGTACCGACCTCGCGCTCAGACATGAAATGGAGTGCTCCGGACTCCTCCCGCCAAAGACAAGAGCAATCACCCCGGGAGCCGGACTCACAGAATCAGACATAAACTGCATGCCCTCACCGTACCGGAATGCATTTGCCCCATCTGGGAGCCCAATCTGCAAGGTGTCCCCAATAGAATGTGATCGTGGATGCCAAGGACCTGGACCCCAGTACTCGGGTGGTGAGCTCGGGAAGACCCGCGGCGCAGCCCGACAATCCTGTGAATGCACCGATCGTACCCGCCTCAACTTTTCATGCGGGTGGTGAATTGGAATATGGCCGGGAAAATAACCCGACTGCCGCGGCGCTTGAAGTGGCATTGGGCGAATTGGACGGTGGCGAAGCAATTGTTTTTTCGTCGGGCATGGCGGCCGCGAATGCACTGATGGACCTATGGCCGGTGGGAACTTGTGTAATTGCGCCTATTACGGCCTACACGGGTGTAGCGGTCCGACTCCGTGAGCTACACGAACGCGGTCAGATCGAACTCACCACCTGCAATGTGACGCACACCGAATTGATCCTGAGTCTGCTCCCCCAGTCCCAGGTCCTCTGGATTGAATCACCCACCAATCCACTTCTTGAGGTCGCCGAGCTTGAGGTGCTCATGGGTCGCGCTCGTACCCACGGAGTAACCACAATTGTGGACAACACATTTGCCAGCCCAGTGCGTCAACAGCCACTGGCTATGGGCGCAGATTTTGTTTTGCATAGTGTTACAAAGATTCTCAGTGGTCACTCAGACTTGCTTATGGGAGCTGTTATTACACGGAAACATGCTGACTGGGAAAAACTCCAATTTCGGCGAGTATTGCTCGGTGCAATGCCAAGTGCCTTTGACTGCTACCTGGCCCTTCGAGGATTGCGGACGCTATTTGTTCGCTACGAAAGATCCGAGGCTAACGCGATGGCAATAGCCCCCAAGCTCACAGCACATCCAGGCGTAGTGAGGGTCCGGTACCCGGGTTGGGGCACTATCGCGGCCATCGAAATTAATGGGGATGCTGATCGAGTGTGTGAGGCAACTCGCCTGTGGACCTATGCAACGAGTCTGGGTGGAGTTGAGTCGCTCCTTGAACGACGGCGTAGGTGGCCACTCGAGAGTGACACGGTTCCAGAGAATCTAATTCGACTTTCATTTGGAATTGAGAATCCCGATGACCTTTGGGCAGACTTAGATCAAGCGCTTTTGCACAGGTAGCAACTGAAGATCGCGAAGGCTAAAACTTCAGGTACTACAACTCTGACTTCGTGTCTCGCGCCATAAAAGAACTCAACAGGTCCCGCGGCGGCTTGTCAAAATGCAAGACCTCAACAACCTCCGCGGTTATCGGCATTTCAACACCGAGTTTCTGTGCCAACTCCAAGATCGGCTGGCAGCTCTTGAATGCCTCGCAGGTTTGGTTAGTTACTGCAATTGTTTCTTCAACGGAGAGACCTCTGCCGAGGTTCTCGCCAAATGTGCGATTTCGGGAAAGCGGTGATTGGCACGTGGCAACCAAGTCGCCCACCCCGGCCAGCCCCAGAAATGTCAAGGGGTCGGCTCCGAGCGCCACCCCTAATCTGCCAATTTCTGCCAGTCCGCGAGTAATCAAGGAAGATTGGGAATTTTCACCCAGACCCATGCCTACCGCGATTCCGTTTGCCACAGCAATCACATTTTTGACCGCGCCACCAATCTCCGTCCCGATGACATCAGTTGTCCAATAGGGGCGGAAGTAATCGGTTGTACAGGCTTGCTGAATGGCAACCGCGCTGGCTTGTGTTGAGGCCGCAACGGTTGTTGCAGTAGGTTGACGCGCAATTATTTCCTTCGCCAAATTCGGACCGGAAACAACCGCAATTCGTTGGGGATCAGCCCCAGTTACTTCGGCTATCACCTCACTCATGCGCATTGACGTCCCCAGTTCAATGCCCTTGATCAGGCTCACGTACACCGCTTCGTCACCTATCCATGGCGCCCAATCCATAAGGTTGGCTCGCAGTGATTGCGCTGGTACGGCCAGCACCACAATCTCAGCGCTCTGCAAGGCCTCTTGTGGATCGGTAGTCGCAATAATCGTTTCTGGTATATCGACGTCCGGGTGATAGCGACTATTTCTGTGAAACTGGTTAATATCGGCGGCCATCTCTTCACCCCGCGTCCACAGAGTCACTTGGGAACCCGCTTCAGCCAATACGACGGCGAACGCCGTACCCCAAGAGCCGCCACCCATCATGGCCACGCGCGTCACTGTTCACTCCCTTGATCCACATCATGACGATAGAGCACTGCCGGTGGGGCTTCTCCTCTGATCTCGCCTTCCATGCGTGCCAAGGTTGCCATCAATTGATCCGTGGCCTCGTGGAGTAACTCTGGAGTCCATTTTTGGCCTCGATACTGGGATAGGTTCATGGGCTCGCCCAACCACACATGCATTGTTTTTCGGGGCAGCAATCGCAGCTGCTTCTTGTAGGGGCCGATCACATCTTGGGATCCCCATTGAACCATGGGATATAACGGGCAACCAGACTCCAAGGCGATTCGGACCGCACCGGTTTTCCCCTGCATCGGCCATAGATCGGGGTCTCGCGTGATGGTGCCTTCGGGATACACAACAACACATTCACCCGATTGCGCTGCCGCGGCCGCATCGCGGAACGCGAACACAGCCTCACTGGATTCACGGTACACCCGAATTTGACCGGCACTGGAAATTATCCAGCCAAAAATCGGAACCCGAAAAACAGATTCTTTGCCCAGGAATCGAGGGGGGCGATCATGTGCCCAGAGCGGATGGGCCACCGCCAAAGGATCAAACCATGAGGTGTGATTTGTTGCCACGACAATTCCACCGTCTTGGTCCGTGAGTTGATCAAATCCACGCCAGTCTTTTTTAGTGAACACCATGAGGAACGGCCAACCCACTAACACTGCAATCCGGAACCCAGTGCCAATCTTTGATTTACGTGTCGTATGTCTGGGCACCACAGCAGCGTACCTCGCAACCCTGTTGAATGGGTCTATGTTTACTCACTCCGAGCCAGGTAAAATCAGGTGGCACGGGCTCGTCCCCGCGAAGGCGATGCATGCCGCTAAGTCCCGCCTCGGTCGCGATGAATTGGTCGCTGCCTTTCTGATTGACACCGTGACCGCGCTTCTTGAATCCTCTCGAGTCGACTGTGTCAGCGTGATTACCGCTGACCGCAACCTGGAAGCTTTGGCCAAGAGTTTGGGGGCACAGGCTGTCCGAGAGCCCACGCCTTCTGGACTCTTGCACGCCCTGCAATTGGGCATGCACACGGTCCCACCCAGCATGGGAACCATGATTGCACTCAGTGATCTCCCCTGCTTGACTCCAACTGATGTCAATGCTTTTCTCGAAAGCGCTGATCTCCACGACAGCTCTTTCATATCAGATTCAGAAGGCACCGGGAGCACAATGTGGGCCCGCCGCCCCGCAAGCACGGCACTTCCGCACTTCGGCGTTCGGTCACGTGCAACTCACCGGGAGAACGGGTCGATCGAGATTCCCGGCTCGCCTCGTGCGCATCGTGATGTTGACACACCAACAGCATTATGGGACGCGATTCGAATCGGGGTTGGGCCTGCGACCATGAGGGCACTGGAAGAAACTACCCCCACCTTAGCGACAATTTCTGGGCTAGATCCGATTAAAGCGGTCGACGAAACCGGACATCAGCGCACCTATCCCGACTACACACTCATCGAAATCTTGGCACCCAAGATTGGCCAACGTGTCCAAATTGACCCAGGAACCAAGCGCATCACGCTTGCACAATAAATAGATGGCCGCATCCAGAGGATGCGGCCATCTATGTGGTCCACACGACTAACGACAGGCAGGAACCTTTTGAGGAACCGCTATTTTTTTGCGGCTGCCTTCTTAGGGGCTGCTGTTGAGATCTTCTTTGCACCCGAAACGACCGCCTTGAATTCTGCACCCGGGCGGAACTTAGGAAGCTTGGTTGCCTTAATTTTCACAGTTTCGCCAGTACGAGGATTGCGACCAAGACGGGCCTTGCGGTCCTGCGATTCGAAGATTCCAAATCCACTAATGGCGACCTTGTCGCCACGAACCACGGCCATCTTGATTTCTTCAACGAATGCGTCAACGATCTCGGTGACTTCGCGCTTACTAACGTCGCCGCGGCCCGCTACTGCATCAATGAGTTCTGCTTTGTTCACGATTAAACCCCTCCGAAGGGTGATTAGGTTGGCCTTGTGACCAACACCTAAATGTATCTCAATAGTTGAAAAATATTGTTTTAGCCACGCCGAAAGGTGTTGGTGCGCAACGCCTTTCGTAATCGACTTACTCGGTCACTTGTGACATTGTGACAGAAAGTACATTAGCCCAGACTGGGCAAAAAGCTCGGCCGATTCTTTTCAAACTCGCTGATCACATCAGAATGTTCAAGTGTGATTCCAATGTCGTCCAGTCCTTCTAGTAGACGCCAGCGAACATAGTCATCTACCTCAAAATCACACATGAATTCTCCCACATGGACTTTTCGTTCCTGCAGGTCAACCGTGATCGGGATTGACGGGTCAGCTTCCACGATTTCCCACAGCTCCTCTATTGCTGACTGAGGAATCACTGCGGTCAGTAGGCCACCTTTTCCTGAATTTCCCCGGAATATATCAGCGAAGCGCGAACACAGAACCACCCTAAAACCAAAATCTTGTAAGGCCCACACCGCATGCTCGCGCGAAGAACCCGTCCCAAAATCTGGTCCAGAGACCAAAATCGACACGCCTTGATATTCCGGACGATTAAGTACAAAGTCCGGGTCCTTGCGCCAGCTAGCAAACAACGCGTCTTCAAATCCGTGGCGAGTAATTCGCTTGAGGTACTCGGCGGGGATTATTTGATCTGTATCAACATTACTGCGATGCAGTGGCGCCGCTGTTCCCGTGTGAATGGTAAATGCATCCATGACTAAGCCTCCGCTAAATCTGTTGGCGCGCTCAAAGTTCCTCGGACGGCTGTCGCCGCAGCTACCTCCGGCGAAACCAAGTGCGTGCGGCCACCGGGACCTTGGCGTCCTTCAAAGTTACGATTTGAGGTCGAGGCGCTTCGTTCACCCGGGGCTAATTTATCCGGGTTCATGGCCAAACACATTGAGCAACCCGCTCCACGCCACTCGGCCCCCGCTTCAAGGAATATTTGGTCAAGGCCTTCCGATTCAGCCTCTATGCGTACACGAGTTGACCCCGGAACTACCAATAACCGCACGCCGTCAGCCACTTTCCGGTTCTTGATAACCAGTGCTGCTGCCCGCAGGTCTTCGATCCGCCCGTTTGTGCACGAACCAAGAAATACGGTGTCAATGGCGATCTCCTTGAGCGGTTGACCCGGCCGAAGGTCCATGTACGCTAATGCGTTTTCGATGGCCGCTCGTTCTACCGGATCAGAGACCGCTTTTGGGTCGGGCACTACCTGATCAAGGGGCAACCCTTGTCCCGGGTTCGTTCCCCAGGTAACAAAGGGCCGCAATGTGGACGCCTCAATTGCGATCTCTCGATCAAACTGTGCGTCCGGATCGGTATTGAGGGTTTCCCAATACGAAACTGCGGACTCCCAGTCTTTGCCGCAGGGCGCATGTGGCTTTCCCTTAATGTAATCAAAAGTCGTACTGTCCGGGGCAATCATTCCGGCGCGGGCACCAGCCTCAATCGACATATTGCAGATCGTCATGCGGCCTTCCATTGACAGCGCCCTGATCGCTGAACCTCTATATTCTAAAACGTAGCCTTGGCCCCCGCTTGTACCAATTTGAGCGATCACGGCAAGGATAATGTCTTTTGCGGCAACTCCTTCGGGGAGCGCGCCTTCTACATTGATCGCCATAGTCTTAAATGGTTTCAGCGGCAACGACTGGGTCGCCATTACATGCTCGACTTCGCTCGTCCCGATTCCAAAAGCCAGCGCACCGAATGCGCCATGGGTACTTGTATGAGAATCTCCACACACAATGGTCATGCCTGGCTGCGTCAATCCCATCTGTGGCCCAACAACGTGCACAATTCCTTGCTCCACATCACCAAGGGGAAATAGCGTGACTCCGAATTCCTTGCAGTTCTCGCGAAGTGTTTCTACTTGGATCCGGGAAACTGGATCCGCAATCGGTTTGTCAACATCAACCGTGGGAATATTGTGGTCTTCGGTTGCCACCGTCAGATCAGGCCTGCGCAGTGGCCTACCTGCTGCCCGTAAACCATCAAATGCCTGCGGGCTGGTGACTTCGTGGATGAGGTGCAGATCAATGTAGAGCAAATCGGGAAGGCCTTCACCTTCGTGAATAATGTGGTCGGACCACACCTTTTCTGCCAACGTACGACCCATCTCGCACTCCCATCCTCACGACGCCCTCATTACTGCCCTCATTACTGCCCTCATAGCGGGGGAATCCACTTGGACTCCCCCACCCTTGTAGCCCCGACGGGATTCGAACCCGCGCTACCGCCTTGAGAGGGCGGCGTGCTAGGCCACTACACAACGGGGCCATGAAAAAAATCGCGTCTACACGCGATTCGCTGGGGTACCAGGACTCGAACCTAGACTAACTGAATCAGAATCAGTTGGGCTGCCAATTACCCCATACCCCACGGGTGCCGCAACAGTCTATCGTTGGCGTGAAATCACTCGCTCAAAGGTCTGCCCACAGCCTGCGCCGTAGCGTTTTCAATCCGCAGCAGCGACTCTGCTTTACCTAAGATTTCCATTGATTCAAAGAGGGGCGGCGAGATTTTTCGCCCGCAAATTGCTGTGCGAACCGGCCCAAAAGCCAGCTTGGGCTTGAGCGAGAGTCCATCCACCAGCGACTCCCGCAAAGCGGCCTGAATCGTAACAGCATTCCACGATGGCAATTTTTCAAGTATCGTTCTCGCCATTTGAAGGACCTGAGCCGACTCAGATGTCCATAAATCGGGATCAATGTCTAACTGGCCAGCTGTCGTAAACAGAAACGCGATCAATTCCGGAGCTGCGCCTAAAGTATCGAGTCTTTCTTGAATTAGCGGGATTACCTGCACCAATCGATCTCGTTCTTCTGATGTGATTGGAATTGAACATACCCCCGCTGACTCTAAAAATGGAACCAGTCGCTCGAGTAGATCAGTCGGCTCTAAATAACGGATCCAGTCCCCGTTAATTGAGGTGCACTTTTTAAGATCAAATCTTGCAGGGTTCGGGTTCACACGTTCCACGGTAAACGCTTGAGTCAATTCTTCGGGAGAAAAAAACTCAAGATCGTTGCCCATGGACCAACCCAGAAGCGCTAAGTAATTAAGCAGTGCTTCTGGCAGGTAACCCTTTGTCCGGTACATGGCCAGTGACGATTCCGGATCCCGTTTTGACAGCTTCTTGTTACCTTCACCCATCACGTAAGGTAAATGACCGTACGCCGGCGTTTCTTCGGCGACACCAACAGCCTTGAGCCCCTCGAATAAGGCCAGCTGCCTCGGAGTCGAGGAAAGGAGATCTTCTCCTCGCAGCACATGTGTGATTCGCATCATCGCATCATCGACCGGATTTACCAAGGTGTACAGCGGATCTCCATTTGCCCTGACCAAAACAAAATCGGGGACGTGCTCCGCTTGGAAACTCAAATCACCGCGGACCAAATCGTTCCACGTAAAGTCAGAGCCAGGCATTCGATAGCGGACTACCGGCTGGCGGCCTTCCGCCACAAATATTTCGACCTGCTCCCGGCTTAACTCTCGGCAAGTCCCGTCATAACCAGGGGTGCGTTTCTGCGCCGCCGCGATTTCGCGCTTAGCATCAAGTTCGTCGGCACTGCAGTAGCACCGGTAGGCAAACCCAGATTCAATCAGCCTGTGAACAACATCGGCGTAAATCTCCATCCGCTCGGATTGGCGATACGGTCCATAAGCACCCCCGACCTCGGGCCCCTCGTCCCAATCCAATCCCAGCCAACGCATGCTCTCCACCAACGCTTCATAGGAATCTTGGGAGTCACGCGCGGCATCAGTGTCCTCGATTCGAAAAACGAAGGTAGCACCCACATGGCGAGCGAATGCCCAATTAAAAAGTGCAGTTCTGATCATGCCCACGTGCGGATTTCCCGTAGGCGACGGACAAAAACGAACTCGAATGTCACTCATTAGGCACGCTGCACCGTGTTGACCAAGCTCCCAATACCCTCAATTGCGACTTCGACTTCATCTCCGGAAACAATTGGCCCCACACCGGCGGGGGTTCCGGTCAGGATTACATCTCCCGGCAGCAGGGTCATTTGGTGACTGACAAAACTCACAAGGTCGACAGCCGAAAAAATCATGTTCTTCGTGTTGCCCGACTGACGAAGATCGTCACCCACATAGGTCGTGACCGCGAGGTCGCTGGGATCAAGATCGGTTTCAATCCAAGGACCCAGTGGACAAAATGTGTCAAACCCTTTCGCCCTGCTCCATTGACCGTCTGACTCTTGCACGTCACGAGCGCTCACGTCATTTGCACAGGTGAAACCCAAAATTACTTCCGAGACCCGGTCACGGGGCACGTCCTTACAGAACCTACCGATCACCACCGCCAGCTCCGCTTCGTGGTGAACCATGGAGGACTGATTCGGAAGCGTGATCACTTCACCTGGGCCAATTACCGCTGTACTTGGCTTGAGGAACATAAGTGGCTCCACAGGTAGTTCACTTTTCATTTCAGCCGCATGATCCGCGTAATTCTTACCGATGCCAATAATCTTGCTGGGTAAGATCGGGGCCAACAGCTTCACCGCTGACGCGGCGATCACGCGACCATCAGGATCAGGCTCACCGAAGGGGTGACCCGTCAGAATTGCAATAATTGAACCGTCTGTGATTTCTCCTTGATCATCAAGGTTGTCAAGGACCCCAAAACTTACTTCTTCGCCATGTGAAAATCGACAAATGCGCACATGCAAACACTACCGGCTCTCGCCAGTCGCATGTCACCCACTGCCTCGCACTAGTCCGTAATGAACGGCATCGTCAAGTGCTTGCCAGGATGCAGCGATAACGTTCTCATGGACGCCGATTGTGGTCCACTCACGTTCGCCATCGGTGGTTTCAAGTAGAACGCGTGTAATGGCACCGGTGCCCTTGATTCCTTCAAGAATTCGAACCTTATAGTCGGTTAGCTCAAGTCTGCCCAACTCAGGAAATAATTGTGAAATAGCATTACGCAGAGCATTGTCTAGAGCGTTTACCGGGCCATTTCCTTCACCCGTAGACACTAGCCGCTCACCATTTGCATTTACTTTGACCGTGGCTTCGCTGACAACTTTTCCGTCTTCTCGCTGCTCGACAATTGTTCGCCATGACTCGACTGCGAATTTGCGTTCAGCCCCCTGCTGTTCACGCACAAGTAGCTCAAATGAAGCGTCAGCCGCCTCGAAAGACCAGCCCTGTGCTTCCAAGTCTTTCACTCGATTAACAACTGCTGAAACCACTTCAGGAGTTCTGCCTAGATCGAGCCCGAGTTCCTTTCCCTTAAGTTCGACAGATGCCCGACCGGCCATCTCAGTGACCAGCACTCGTTGGATATTGCCAACGCTCACGGGATCAATATGGTTGTACAAATTCGCATTAATTTTTAGTGCACTGGCATGTAAGCCAGCCTTATGCGCGAATGAAGAAACTCCCGCATATGCCTGGTGTGTGTCTGGTGTAATATTTGCTATCTCCGCGATCGCGTGCGAAACCCGGTATGTCTCAGACAATGACTCCGCCGCGATGCAATTGATGCCCATCTTTAATTGCAGATTGGCCACCACCGCGAACAGGTCGGCATTTCCTGTCCGTTCCCCATAACCATTCGCAGTGCACTGCACATGTGTTACTCCTGCCTCAACTGCCGCCAACGTATTAGCAACCGCGCACGCTGTGTCGTCTTGACAATGTATTCCAAGTCTCGCACCTGAACGCAGACCAACTTCGCCAATGATTCTTTCAATTCCAGTGGGCAACATTCCACCGTTGGTATCACACAGCACTGCCACAGATGCGCCCGCTTCGTAAGCAGCATTAACTACTGAAACTGCGTAATCAGGATCCGTTTTATGTCCATCAAAGAAATGTTCCAAGTCCACAAAGACCCGTCGGCCCTGTGACACTAAATAACTGACCGTCTCTGACACCATGTCCAAGTTTTCCGCACCCGTCGTCTTCAACGCCTGTCTAACATGACGAAGATCAGATTTTGCTACCAACGTAATGACGGGCGCTTCACTGTCAATAAGGGCCTGAACCTGAGCGTCTTGTTCTACTTTCACTCCCGCTTTGCGGGTCGCGCCGAATGCGACAAGTTGGGCATTTTGAAATGGCGTCGCCCGAGCCTTTTCGAAGAATTCAGTGTCTTTGGGCATTGCTCCTGGCCAACCACCTTCGATGAAATCGACACCATATTCATCGAGTAGGCGAGCAACTGCAAGCTTGTCATTGACTGAATAGGAGATCCCCTCCCTTTGAGCCCCGTCGCGCAGAGTGGTGTCGTAGACGTGAAAGGCATCGCTCTTAGTCATTTCTGTACTCCATTCCGGGCATGAAAAAACCCTCCGCAATGCGAAGGGCAGCGCGTCACATCGACGCGCTATCTAATCTTGATTCCGCTTTTTCTCACAAAGCCAGTCTGCCACACTTGCGCTCAAGTTTTCCACACTTAGTCAAATAATCGTTCCGGCCTTGTTTTTAGCCAACGAGGGAGTGCATCCAGTTGTGTCGATCAGGGACTTCGCCAGACTGAATATCAAGTAGAGCATTGCGCAATGCCAGGGTAATCTCTCCAGTCGTGCCGCCATCCACCCCAAATGAACCATTGAGCCGACTTTTTACCTGGCCTACCGGTGTGATGACCGCCGCCGTTCCACAAGCAAAAACTTCGGTGATCTCGCCGCTTTCACACCCTGCCCTGAACTCTGCCACGGTAATTTCGCCTTCGTCCACCCGGATACCAAGGTCCAGAGCAACTGTCAGTAGAGATTCGCGCGTGATGCCTGGAAGGAGCGTCCCGGTCAACTTAGGAGTCATGACTCGAGCGCTATCCCCCGAACCATAGACAAAATAAAGGTTCATGCCGCCCATTTCTTCAATTTTCTGACGGGAAATGGCGTCAAGCCACACCACTTGGTCACATCCGTGTGCAGCTGCCTCAGCTTGAGCAAGTAGCGACCCTGCATAATTCCCGGCGCACTTCGCTTCGCCCGTTCCACCCGGTGCAGCTCGCGCATAATCATCAGAGATCCATACCGAAACGGGGCTAATGCCCCCGGCGAAATACGCGCCCGCGGGGGAGGCAATCAAGAGATACTTGTAGGAATCTGCCGGCCGAACCCCGAGTCCAATTTCGGTCGAGATGAGAAACGGGCGCAGATACAGCGATCGCTCCCGGCCTCCGGGCACCCAATCTTGATCCTGTTCAACGAGCGCTTCGATACTTGCAACAAAAAGCTCTTCAGGGACTTCGGCCATAGCCAGTCGGCGAGCTGATCGCCCGAAACGCCTCGCGTTCTCAAATGGTCTAAAAGTTTTAATGCTTTCGTCTTCGTGACGATATGCCTTTAGCCCTTCAAAAATTGCTTGACCGTAGTGCATGAAATTGGTTGCCGGGTCCAGACTTAATGGACCATAGGGAATCAACTGCGCATCGTGCCAGCCCTTGTCAACCGTCCAATCCGCAGTCACCATGGAGTCGGTGAAATACTTACCAAATCCTGGATTCACCAGAATTTCCTCTCGCTCCGCCCGTGCCCGACGAGCCGCTCCTGCAGTCCGATTTTCGATCTCCCATAAACCCGACATCTTAATTACCTTCCGCCACTTTCACGCTGGCACTGACGAGGGCCGCGCCTATTTGCGATGTAGATCGCACGGAAGCACCTCGCTGGGCAAGATCTAAAGCGACGGCCCCTTCAACCCATTGCGATGCCTGGGACTCGCCGATGTGATCAAGTAACATGGCTAGCGATAGAACGGTGGCCGTCGGGTCTGCTTTTCCCTGGCCTGCAATATCGGGAGCGGATCCATGAACCGGCTCGAACATGCTGGGGTTATTGCGACTGGGATCAATATTTCCACTTGCCGCCAAACCAATTCCGCCGCAGATAGCCGCACCAATATCAGTGAGGATGTCCCCAAAGAGGTTGTCCGTGACGACAACATCAAAACGCTCGGGGTTGGTTAAGAAGAACATGGCTGCGGCATCTACATGCAAGTATTCCGTGTCAATGTCTGGGAACTCCGCGGCAATCCGATTGAAGGTGCGTTGCCACAAACTACCGGCGAACACCAAGACATTGGTTTTATGCACGAGCGATACTTTCCCGCGTGGTCGCTTTGATGCTCGATTAAATGCGTCACGCACAATTCGCTCCACACCAAAGGCCGTGTTCAGGCTCTCCTCTGTGGCAACTTCGTGTGCAGTTCCTTGCCGAAGGACACCTCCCGATCCCACATAAGGGCCTTCTGTGCCCTCTCGGCACACAATAAAATCAATGTCCTGCGACCCTTTGCCGGCTAAAGGACCCACCACTCCCGGATAGAGCTTGACCGGACGAAGGTTCACGTGGTGGTCCAAGATGAACCGCAATGGCAGCAACACCCCTCGTTCTAGGACCCCCGGGGGCACACTCGGATCACCGATCGCACCTAATAAAATGGCGTCGGCTCCCCTAAGTTCTTCGACGATGTACTCCGGCAGTAATTCACCCGTGGCTGTGTAGCGCCGAGCCCCCAAGTCATACTCGGTGGTTTCGAAAGTGAATCCGGCGGTAGGGGCGAGCGCCGAGAGCACCTTAACTGCCTCAGCCACCACCTCGGTTCCGATCCCGTCTCCAGGAATAAGCGCGATGGAATAGTTGCCCGTCATGGGGGAACATTAGTGGGTGCTCGCCAAGAAGACCATCGGTGCTAGACTTCGCGCACTATGAAGGGGACGTCTGGACCAGATTCGTCACACGTAGTTCCGTTGCGCCTACTTCTCCCCTTACTTCGCTGCCGCGCCGAGGCATAACAACCGGATCCTCGTCGCGGGTGCCCAACCTTGGTGCAATCACAAGATCTGCATCAGCCGGTTACCTCAACCAGCCGAAAGCAACGAGCCGCGGAGACAGACATGAACACACCTCACACATACGACACTCGCAATAGCCAGAAACCATCCGGTATGCCATTTGAGCGCTACCAGCCTTTCGCCCCAATTGATCTTCCCGATCGCACTTGGCCAACCAGAACCATGACTTCGGCACCTCGATGGTGTGCCGTGGACTTGCGAGACGGCAACCAAGCACTTATTGATCCCATGACACCTGCGCGCAAGATGGCAATGTTCGAATTGCTCGTCTCCATGGGGTACAAAGAAATCGAGGTTGGCTTTCCCTCCGCTTCCCAAGCAGATTTCGATTTTGTCCGCCAAATAATCGAAGAGGGCAAAATCCCAGAAGACGTAGTGATCCAGGTGCTTACCCAATCACGTGAACATCTGATCGAACGCACATTCGAGTCCTTAGTAGGCGCCCAACAAGCCATTGTGCACCTGTACAACTCCACCTCGACGCTCCAGCGGAGGGTCGTATTCGGACTAGACGAGGCGGGAATTGTTGACATCGCAGTACATGGCGCGCAACTATGTAGGAAATATGCGGAGGAAGTCACACCAGACACTGACATCTACTTTGAGTACTCTCCCGAGTCATACACAGGAACAGAACTCGATTTCGCGCTTAAGATTTGCAATGCCGTGACAGATATTTGGCAGCCAACTCCCGATCACAAAGTGATCCTGAACCTCCCAGCTACTGTTGAAATGGCCACGCCTAACGTGTATGCCGATTCAATTGAGTGGATGAATCGGCATCTGGATCGTCGCGAATCGATTGTCCTTTCACTGCACCCGCACAATGACCGCGGGACAGGAGTCGCCGCGGCAGAGCTGGGTTACTTAGCTGGCGCTGATCGCATTGAAGGTTGCCTATTTGGAAACGGTGAACGCACCGGCAACGTGTGCCTGGTGACACTAGGAATGAATCTCTTTAGCCAAGGGATTGACCCACAAATTGATTTCTCAAATATTGATGAAATCAGACGCACCGTCGAATATTGTAACCAAATTCCGGTACCTGAACGACACCCCTACGGAGGTGACTTGGTATTCACAGCCTTTTCTGGATCCCACCAAGACGCAATCAATAAGGGTCTCAATGCGATGAAAGCTGATTCAGAGGCCGCCGGTGTGGACATCAACTCGTTCCGTTGGGAAGTCCCTTATCTCCCCATAGACCCACAGGATTTGGGTCGCACCTACGAAGCTGTTATCCGGGTTAATTCTCAGTCGGGAAAGGGCGGGGTCGCATACATCATGCGCACCGAGCACCGTCTCGAACTTCCGCGTCGGCTTCAAATCGAATTCTCCCAAGTAATTCAAAAAGTCACGGACTCCGAGGGTGGGGAAATTGACCCTCATACAATGTGGGAAGTCTTCTCTTCAGAATATTTGCCAGACTCCCAAGCACCCTGGGGTCGCCTCTCGCTGCGCTCGGTGAAGCAAAACTCCGACGTTGATGGACACACAACTATTGAAGCAAATATCACAGACGGTGCCGACCAAGTGACATTGATTGGATCTGGCAATGGTCCGATTGCGGCCTTTTGTTCCGCAGTGACCGAATACGGAGTTGATGTTCGCGTCTTGGACTACACCGAGCATGCGCTTAGCGCTGGTGGAGACGCTACGGCAGCTTCATATCTTGAATGCGCGGTCGACGGTCAGGTGCTGTGGGGCGTTGGCATCGACCCCTCAATCACAACTTCTTCGCTCAAAGGAATTATCAGTGCTATAAATCGGGCTAAGCGAAATTAGAGTGTGACCGCTTTACCCGTATGCGCTCCGATATCGGCGATGATGTGATCCACGAGTTCGTGGGTGATCGGAGAATCAACTGTGAGCACCATGAGTGCGTGCCCTTCATGGTCTCGGCTGACTTGCATTCCCGCGATATTGATTCCTGAACCACCCAACAGATTTCCGACCTGACCAACTACTCCAGGTCGGTCGTGATAACGAAAGAACGCCATGTGTGTACTCACGGGGACATCAATGTCAAAACCATTGAGTTCGACAACCTTGGCTTGATGCGCACTCCCTGCGACCGTTCCAGAAATACTGACCGAGACACCATCTGTCTGAGTAATAGAGACCATGAGTAAGTTCTTGTGATCATCACTGATTGGATTGGTCTTGAGTGAGATGTCGACCCCCCGCTGTTCAGCCAGCACCGGTGCATTGACAAATGAGACGGGATCATGGACCAGCGTTTGAAAGACTCCCTTGGTTGTGCTCAATTCAAGAACCCTTAAATCATGCTCAACGACTGCGCCTCGAACTTCAACTTCAACGCGAACAATTGCTGCATCGGCCAGAGCGCACGCAATCGCTCCTAGCTTTTCAGCGAGCGGGACCAGCGGCTTGATATCTTCATGGAGATTACCCCCCTGAACGTTGACCGCGTCCGGGACTAACTCACCGGCAAGGGCTAGTCGCACTGAGCGAGCCACAGAAATACCGGCCTTCTCCTGAGCTTCATCGGTAGAAGCACCAAGATGGGGTGTTGCAACAACCGTCTCAAGCGTGAAAAGTGGGGAGTCCGTGCAGGGCTCCTTTGCGTACACATCGAGTCCCGCACCAGCAACCCGCCCGTCCACAATCGCGTTGTACAGGGCTGTTTCGTCAATGATTCCACCACGCGCCGCGTTAACAATATGCACTGTCGGCTTTGTTTTGCGCAATTCAGCTTCACCGATGAGACCGACGGTTTCAGGGGTCTTGGGCAAGTGAATCGTGATGAAATCACTCTCGGCAAGCAGCTCGTCTAAAGTCACCATTCGGACTCCGAGCTGCGCCGCGCGAGCCGGTTGCACGTAGGGGTCGTAAGCGATCAGACGCACTCCGAATGCGCTCAATCGTTGCGCAACTAGGACGCCAATGCGCCCCAGTCCCACGACTCCGATTACTTTGTCCGCAACTTCCACGCCCGTGTACTTGCTACGTTTCCATTCACCGTTATGCAAGGCTTCATTGGCCGGAGCAATATTGCGGGCGCTGGCCAGTAGCAGGCCCACGGCCAATTCAGCGGCACTCACAATATTTGAGGTGGGCGCATTGACAACCATGACTCCCGCGAGAGTCGCCGCCTTCACATCAACGTTATCTAGGCCCACTCCAGCACGAGCAACTACTTTGAGCTTCTTTGCCACATTGAGCGCCTCGGCATCAACCATCGTTGCCGAACGAACCAAAATCGCATCCACGTCAACGATCGCAGCGAGCAACTCTGCTCGGTTCGCGCCGTCACAGGTGATGATCTCAAAATCTGGACCCAGGGCCTCGACTGTTGCGGGTGAAAGTTCCTCGGCAATGAGTACACGTGGTTTAGTCACAGGACAATCTTAATGACCGAGCGATTAGCTTCCTCTTGAGCCTTTACCCAAGGAACAATTACCTTTGGGCGGAACCCTCTACATAGTCTGTGTCATCGCCAGAAACCCAAGCCATCATGGCACGCAATTTGCGACCGACCGCTTCAATTGGGTGCTTTTCCCCTTTTTCGCGGAGTTCAAGAAACTCGGTGCTACCACTGTTGTAATCGTTCACAAAACGTTCCGCAAAACTGCCGTTTTGAATGTCTGCTAGGACCGCCTGCATGTTTTCTTTGACCCTCGCATCAATCACTCGGGGACCAGAAACATAGTCACCGAATTCGGCTGTATCAGAGACACTCCAACGCTGCTTAGCGATTCCACCTTCGTACATCAGATCCACGATCAGTTTCAGTTCATGAAGACACTCGAAGTAGGCAACCTCAGGTTGGTACCCAGCCTCAATTAACGTTTCAAAGCCGTACATGACCAGTTGAGAAGCCCCGCCACAAAGCACAGCTTGCTCACCAAAAAGGTCAGTCTCTGTTTCTTCCGTGAAAGTGGTCTTGATTCCGCCGGCCTTAAGACCGCCGATCCCCGCGGCATAACTCAGAACCAACGGCCATGCATTGCCACTGGCATCTTGCTCAACTGCGACCAAGACAGGCACCCCGCGTCCGGCCGAGTATTCACGACGAACCAAGTGGCCTGGGCCTTTTGGAGCAACCATGGCCACATCAACAAATGTCGGAGGCTTAATGTAGCCAAAACGGATATTGAATCCATGTGCGAAAAAGAGCGCATCTCCTTCCTTAAGATTCGGTTCAATCGAGTCCTTAAAAACCTTCTTTTGGACCGGGTCAGGGACCAGAATCATGATCAAATCGGCTTCGCTGGCCGCCGTTGCCGGATCAACTACTCGCAATCCATCGGCCTGCGCCTTAGCTCGACTCTTGGATCCCTCCGCCAGCCCCACGCGCACATCGACCCCGGAATCCTTAAGGGAAAGCGCATGGGCATGTCCTTGACTACCGTAGCCAATTACCGCAACTTTGCGACCTTTGATCACATCAAGATCAGCATCAACTTCGTAGAACAATTCGGCCACGGGGGTTCTCCTTCTTATTGGGTTTTCTGCCTTTTGAGTATTGGGTTTACTGGTTTTGCTGTGCAACTTTTTCAGACGGGCGCACGCTACGGTCACTGATAGAACGTGAACCACGTCCCATTGCGACCATACCCGACTGCACCAATTCCCGAATTCCGAACGGCTCAAGCATTTTTAGCAGAGCCACTAACTTATCGTGCGCGCCTGTTGCTTCAATAGTGACAGCATCTTGGGCAACATCGACCACTTTTGCCCGAAAAAGCTGCACCGTTTCCAAAATATGGCTGCGCGACTCAAGGTCTGCTTTGACTTTGACCAAGAGAATCTCGCGCTGAACGGATGCTTCCGCCTCAAGTTCCACAATTTTGAGCACGTTGACTAATTTATTCAGTTGCTTAGTGACTTGCTCGAGTGGCAGACCTTCTACATTCACCACAATTGTCATGCGAGAAACCTCAGGCAACTCCGTTGGTCCCACGGCGAGTGACTCAATGTTGAAGCCCCTGCGCGAGAACAGGCTGGAAACCCGAGCCAAGACACCAGGCTGATCTTGAACGAGGACGGACAGTGTGTGTCGAGACATTAGTCGTCACTCCCCCAGTCAGGCGCGAGTGCTTGTGCATAAAGGATTTCATCGTTTCCGGTGCCGGCCGCAACCATGGGCCACACCATTGCATCCCGGTGAACTACGAAGTCAATTACTACTGGGGCATCGTTGATACTTAACGCTTTTTCAATTGTCGCGTCAACCGATTCGTGGTTGTCACACTGAAGCCCATATGCACCATAAGCCTCGGCCAACTTCACAAAATCGGGGAATCGGTGCGATTCGAGATCCGTATTTGAATAGCGCTCATTGTAAAAAAGCGTTTGCCACTGTCGAACCATGCCAAGGCTTGAATTGTTAATGAGCGCAACCTTGATCGGAATGTCGTTAATAGTGCACGTGGCAAGTTCCTGATTTGTCATTTGAAAGCAACCATCTCCGTCGATCGCCCACACGGTCTTATCAGGGCAGCCCACTTTTGCGCCCATCGCAGCGGGCACCGAGTAGCCCATGGTTCCGGCCCCACCCGAGTTCAACCATGTACCCGGATATTCGTAACCAATAAATTGAGCAGCCCACATTTGGTGCTGCCCCACGCCCGCTGCATAGATCGATTCAGGATCGGAAATTATGCCCAGGCGTTCGATTACGAACTGGGGAGAAAGGCTCCCATCAGTGGGCAGGTCGTATCCCAATGGGTATGTCTCTCGTAACCGATTGAGCTGCAACCACCAACCCGCGTAGTCCCCGATATTTCCCAGTTCGATTTCGGCATTGATTGCAGCAACAAGTTCCGGAATGACTTCAGCTACATCGCCCACAATTGGAATATCAGCTGCACGATTCTTACCAATCTCAGCCGGATCAATGTCCGCATGAATGATTGCTGCGTTGGGCGCAAAGGAAGAAAGCTTTCCTGTAACTCGGTCATCAAAACGAGCACCCAAAGTAATGAGCAGGTCAGCCTTTTGCAATGCACCGACCGCCGCGACCGTTCCATGCATACCGGGCATGCCCAAATGTTGCGTATGAGAATCTGGGAAAGCTCCTCGAGCCATCAGTGTTGTCACCACGGGAATTCCAGTCAATTCCGCCAAGACCCGCAGGGAAGCCGAAGCATTAGCTCGAATAACACCGCCACCGACGTAAAGCACCGGTTGCCGACTGGAAAGAATTAACTTCGCCGCCTCGCGGATTTGTTTAGAGTGTGGTCGGGTGCGAGGGCTGTAGCCGGGAAGATCAATCGACTCTGGCCAATTAAATATTGTCTGCGCTTGTAGTGCGTCTTTAGCTATGTCGACCAGCACCGGACCAGGCCGACCCGTTGATGCCAAATGAAATGCTTCGGCTATCGCCTGAGAAATCTGCGCAGGGTCAGTGATGAGAAAACTATGTTTGGTGATCGGCATCGTGATGCCCCGGATATCAGCTTCTTGGAACGCATCAGTGCCGATTGACGCACTGGGGACCTGGCCAGTGATTGCGACCATGGGGACCGAATCCATGTAGGCGTCAGCGATCGGGGTGACCAAGTTGGTTGCGCCTGGACCACTTGTCGCCATGCACACTCCCACCCGACCGGTTGCACTTGCATACCCTTCAGCAGCATGCCCGGCGCCCTGTTCGTGGCGCACCAAAATGTGTCGGACCTTGGTTGAGTCCATCATGGGGTCATAGGCTGGCAGAATCGCTCCCCCAGGGATCCCGAAAACAACATCGACGTCTGAGGCCTCCAATGATGCGATTAAACTCTGGGCTCCGGTCATGTAGGCCGGCTCCGAGCCCATCTCATGGCTCGCAGATTGCGAAGTACTCATGATCGCCGCGCCTCCTCTCCTTGTTCGGTAATAAAAAACCCCCCGTCCCCTAGGGGCTGCGGAGGGCTGCGCACGGATTCTGGCTGCTGCTTAGCCCGTGCGCCCAATAACTGCGAGTGACCGATGTAACACAGGGGGAAGCATAACGTGTTAGCCCTCCTTTGTCACCTGCGACCTTTGACGCAGCCGTGCGGGATCAATGGGGCAGGTTTAGTCGAGAACCGCCCCGAGAGACGCTGAACCCACCAATTTTGCATATTTGGCCAGTAGTCCACGCGTATATCTGTTGGGCAAGGGTGTAAAGGCTGCCCGCCGACGCTCAAGCTCGGCCGAGTCCACGTGCAGTTCAATGCTCCGAGCAACCAAATCGATGGAAATACGATCTCCCTCTGCCACTAATCCGATCGGTCCACCGTCTGCGGCCTCAGGAGCGACGTGACCGACGCACAGCCCGGTCGTCCCGCCGGAGAACCGACCGTCAGTGATCAGGAGTACGTCCTTGCCGAGTCCCGCCCCCTTGATCGCACCCGTGATCATGAGCATTTCGCGCATGCCTGGACCTCCTTTGGGTCCTTCATAGCGAATAACCACTACATCACCGGCATTTATAGTGCCGCCTTCTAGGGCCGCCATCGCTGATTGTTCACGCTCAAAAACTCGCGCTTTTCCCTCAAATTTGTCGACAGGTACACCGGCGTTTTTCACTACAGCACCTTCGGGGGCGAGCGATCCACCCAAGATCGTTATTCCGCCACTCGAGGCTATGGCATTTTTGGACGCATGCAAAATTTCTCCATCAGGGTCCGGTGGGTTGATGTCACGCAAATTCTCAGCCATGGTTTTCCCTGTAACCGTGAGCGTGTCTCCGTGAATTAATCCCGCATCAAAGAGTGCCCGCAGGATTACCGGGACGCCTCCCACACGATCGACATCACTCATCACGTACTTCCCAAATGGCTTTACGTCTGCGAGCAGCGGCACTTTGGAGCCGATTCGGTGAAAGTCTTCCAAGTGCAAGTCAACTTCAGCCTCGTGAGCGATTGCCAAGAGATGTAGAACCGCATTTGTGGACCCGCCAAATGCCATCACAACTGCAATGGCATTTTCCAAAGACTGCCGAGTAATGATGTCCCGTGTCGTGATCCCCTGTCGGATCAATTCAACAACAGCTTCACCAGAGCGGCGAGCGAATCCGTCACGACGACGATCAACCGCGGGTGGCGCGGCCGAACCTGGTAGTGACATGCCCATGGCCTCGGCAGCACTTGCCATCGTATTGGCGGTAAACATGCCGCCACATGCCCCTTCACCCGGGCAAATTGCACGTTCGATTCGATCGACATCTTCACGCGACATCAGTCCACGTGCGCACGCACCAACGGCTTCGAATGCATCAATAATGGTGACATCTTTTTCTGTTCCGTCGGAAAGTTTCACATGCCCTGGCAAAATTGATCCGGCGTAAACGAAAACCGAGGCCACATCAATTCGCGCAGCCCCCATCAGCATTCCCGGCAACGACTTGTCACATCCGGCAAAAGTAACCATGCCGTCAAGGCGTTCGGCTTGCATTACTGCCTCGACCGAATCCGCGATAATCTCTCGACTCGGGAGTGAAAAATGCATACCCTCATGACCCATTGAGATTCCGTCTGACACGGAAATCGTGCCGAATTGCATGGGGAATCCACCGCCAGCGTGTACACCCTCTTTTGCCGCTAGCGACAAGCGATCCAGAGAGAGATTGCATGGAGTGATCTCATTCCAACTCGATGCAATTCCAATCTGCGGTTTAGGGAAGTCTTCATCTGACATGCCCACTGCGCGCAGCATGCCACGGGCCGCAGCACGCTCTAATCCGTCGGTTACTTCGCCACTACGGGGCTTCATGTGTGCCATGTGAGGATGTTATTCCTTTACTCCAAGTTGCTCCAAAAGCAAGGTGCGAACCTTCGCCGCATCTGCCTGACCTTTTGTCGATTTCATGACCGCGCCAACTATCGCGCCGGCGGCGGCCACTTTGCCACTTTTGATTTTCTCCGCTATATCGGGGGATTCACTCAAAGCCTGATTTATGGCCTCCACAAGCAAATCGTCGTCATTGACGACAACGAGTCCACGAGAGTCAATCACTTCTGCCACATTGCCTTCACCGTCAAGCAAGCCTTCAAAAACCGAGCGCGCCATTTTATCGGTGAGCACACCTTCAGAAATCAAACCTTCGATCTGGGCAATATCGGCAGGAGTAACAGTGAGCTCTTCCAATTCGCAATCGCGCTCATTGGCGACCCTTGTTAACTCCCCAGTCCACCATTTTCGAGCGGCAGAGGGCTGAACTCCAGCATCAATTGAGGCAATGATCAGCTCGAGGGCACCCGCGTTGACCAGACTCTGCATATCAAACTCGCTAATTCCCCAATCATTTTGTAAGCGTGCACGTCTCACCGATGGAATCTCGGGCAAAGTTCCACGCAATTGTTTAATCCACGATTCACTCGGTGCCACGGGCACCAGATCCGGCTCCGGAAAATACCGGTAGTCCTCGGCTTCTTCCTTTGAACGCCCTGAAGTTGTGTCTCCGGTCTCCTCATTAAAGTGCCGGGTTTCCAAGATGATCCGTTCACCAAGTCGAAGCTGCTCTGCCTGGCGAACCATCTCAGTGCGAACAGCGCGTTCCACAGATCGCAAGGAGTTGACGTTCTTGGTCTCGGTGCGAGTGCCCCACCCCTCACCTTGCCTATTTAACGACACGTTGACATCACACCGAAGGGATCCTTCCTCCATGCGGACGTCAGAAACACCAAGCGCTCGCATCAGATCCCGCAACTCGGAGACATAGGCCTTGGCAATTTCCGGGGCCAACTCTCCTGTTCCCAAAATTGGTTTGGTGACAACCTCGATCAAAGGGATACCTGCACGGTTGTAGTCGACAAGCGAATGCGTTGCACCGTGAATGCGGCCAGAGCCACCGGCATGTAATAGTTTGCCGGTGTCCTCTTCCATGTGAACGCGCTCGATCTCGACTCGAAATACTCCAGGGCCGTTCTCGGTAGGAACAGTGACATCAAGATAACCGTCGCTGCAGAGGGGCTCGTCGTACTGAGAAATTTGATAGTTTTTTGGCATGTCAGGATAAAAATAGTTCTTTCTCGCGAATCGACACCATGGTGCGATCGAGCAATTCAAGGCCAAGCCCATCCGGATCGTTGATTCAACAGCAACCCGGTTAACAACCGGCATGCTGCCTGGCAATCCCAGGCACACCGGGCACACGTGAGTGTTGGGATCGCCACCGAATTGCGCAGAACACGAGCAAAACATTTTGGAGTTGGTTCCCAATTCAATATGCGTTTCGAGCCCGATAATCGGCTCAAATTCGGCGATTACAGCTTGATATCCCGTTGTCATAGTGTCGGAGCCTCCGAGATCAAGAGTCCACCCCAACGATCGGCGAGGGCACTTTCTAGTGCGGACCCCACTTGGTACAACAAATGATCTGCCATTGGGGGAGCGATTATCTGCAACCCAACCGGTAACCCATCTTCTGGGGCACGACCAATGGGGAGCGACATGGCGCAATTTCCCGCCAAGTTCACCGGGATGGTCGCAATATCGTTGAGATACATGGCAAGTGGGTCATCAAGTTTTTCACCGATCTTAAAGGCGGTGGTTGGTGCTGTAGGTGAAACCAAGACGTCAACATGGGAAAAGGCGTCGGCAAAATCACGCGTGATCAATGTGCGAATCCGTTGCGCTTGCCCATAGTAAGCGTCGTAATATCCACTAGAGAGGGCGTAAGTTCCTAACATGATGCGTCGCTTTACCTCGGCGCCGAAGCCTTTCTCGCGGGTTGCGCTCATCACCTCTTCAACACTGCGATTCTTACCGTCGTCTTCGCGAATACCGAACCGCATGCCGTCAAAACGCGCAAGGTTGCTGGAAGCTTCCGAGGGCAGGATCAAGTAGTAGGCCCCAAGCGCATACTCGAAATGGGGACACGACACTTCAATGACTTCGGCGCCCAACTCAATCAAAATCTCGATCGACTGATTAAAACGCTCAAGCACGCCCGCTTGGAAACCCTCACCCTTTAATTGCTTAATTACCCCGATTTTCATGCCACGCACATCAGCGTTCAATGCCGCCGCAACGACATCAGGCACCGGCTTGTTAATTGACGTTGAGTCGCGGGGATCATGGCCCCCGATGACGGTATGCAGCAAAGCCGTGTCCATCACGTCGCGCGCACATGGGCCTGCCTGATCCAGCGAAGAAGCCAACGCCACGATTCCGTAACGGGAGACGCCTCCGTAAGTGGGTTTCACCCCCACAGTTCCCGTAAGAGCCGCCGGCTGCCGAATGGAGCCACCGGTGTCAGTCCCAATCGCCATAGGCGATTCGAAACTGGCAACCGCCGCGGCGGAACCCCCTCCAGATCCACCCGGAATTCGCTCAAGATCCCATGGGTTTTGGGTGGGGCCGTAGCCACTGTGCTCTGTTGACGAGCCCATGGCGAACTCATCCATATTCGTTTTGCCCAAAGACACAACGCCAGCGGCATTGAGCTTGTCCACAATCGTTGCGTTATACGGGGGCCGCCAACCCTCAAGTATGCGCGAACCACACGTTGTGGGAACACCCTTTGTGGCGAGCAGATCTTTTAAAGCGATCGGGACACCCGCTAGCGGGGACGACAACTCCCCTTTGGCCAACTGCTGATCAACTTCGCGCGCTCGTGCAATTGATGATTCCCGATCAACGTGAAGAAATGCGTGAACGCGCTCGTCAACCTGGGCAATCCGATCAAGATGCGCCCTGGTCACTTCTTCACTCGACACCTCTTTGCGCGCAATTGCCGAAGCCAATGTTGCCGCACTTTGACGGGTCAAATCACTCATCCGGGTTCACCCAAAATCCTTGGGACCCTGAAGCGATCATCTTCAAAGGACGGTGCTGCGCGAGCAAAATCATTAATTTCAAGTCCCCGAACGGCGATATCTTCCCGGTACACATTTTCCATCGGAATCGGGTGAGACGTGGGTGGAATATGGTCAGCAGCAACAGCACTAATTGAGGTGATCGCACCCAAAATTTGCTCAAGTTGCAGTGTGTAATCCGCGACTTCTTCTGGGGAGAGCTCTAGCCGTGCCAACTTCCCTAAATGCTTCACTTGCTCAGCGTCAATTCCACCCTGCGTCATGCCCTAAGTCTATTGGGCTGCTCCAGTTACAAATGAGGTAGCACACTTTGGTGGTCACCACTGAGCAACTTGTGAAAACCGGCTGCATCGGTGAGCGCAACACCCAGCTTTTGAGCCTTCTCTGCCTTTGACCCCGCTTTGTCACCCACCACTACCAAATCTGTCTTGGGAGAGACGGAGCCAGACACGGTTGCGCCCAATGCCGCGATGGCGTCTTGGGCACCGTCTCGAGTGAAACCTGGGATGGAACCGGTAATCACAATTGTTATGCCTGTCAGTGGGCTCGAAACCGGATCTGTGTCTGTGTGTTCATCCGCAAAATTCACCCCTGCCCGGCGCCACTGGGAAATAATGTCCAAGCGCCAGTCTGTATCAAAAAAATCAACGATACTGTCGGCGATCCGTTCACCTACTCCGTCCACATTGGATAGTTGCTCTACGGTGGCCTCTTGCAGAGCTTCAACTGAACCGAATGCGCGCGAAATCTTCTTTGCCGCCGTTGGACCCACATGGCGAATGCTCAATGCAACCAAGAATCTCCATAGAGGCTGTCCTTTTGCCCGATCAAGTTGTGCCAATAAGAGCTCTCCAGCCTTATTGATGCCGACGCTTTCGTGTTCTTGATGCGAATTAACGAAGAATTCACAATTTAGCAACTTGTCAGCGGTCAAATCAAACAGCTCTGCTTCACTGGCGAGAACCCCACTGACCAAAAGGGCTTGGGCTGCCTTTTCACCCAGTCCCTCAATATCGAGTGCTCCGCGTGAGCCAATATGAAACAGTCTCTCGCGCAACTGTGCCGGACAGTCCTGGACATTGGGGCAACGAATGTCTTTGTCACCTTCACTCTCAGGACCGAGTTCGCTGCCGCATTCGGGACAAAACTTTGGCATGACAAATGGGATCTCACTACCGGTTCGCTCTTCCAATACCGGCCCAAGGACCTCAGGAATAATCTCTCCCGCCTTGCGCAGATACACCGTGTCGCCAATTAATACTCCTTTACGCGACACTTCAAATGGGTTGTGAAGTGTCGCCATTGACACAGTTGTTCCAGCAACCTGCACCGGCTCCATGACGGCGTAGGGAGTTACTCGGCCGGTACGCCCAACACTGACTTCAATGTCAATCAATCTGGTCCGGACAACTTCGGGTGGATACTTGTAAGCGATTGCCCACCGGGGTGCTCGCGACGTAAAACCTAATCTCACCTGATTGGCAAGGTCATTTACTTTGACCACCACTCCGTCAATATCAAATGTAACCTCGACGCGATGCTCATTGAAATAATTAATGAACTCGACCACCTTGGCAAAACTTGCGTGCACTAGCGCATGACTAGTAACGGGGAGGCCCCAGTGGGCCAACCGCTCGTACACTTCACTTTGGGAACGAGCCCGGGTCAGCACTTTTGAATCGTGTTTCCCAAACCCGTGAACCGTGAATTCTAATCCTGACAATCGAAGGATCGCCGCCTCCAAATCTTGAGCAACTTTTGCTTCCCGCTTGGACCCCTTCACTTGCTCTAACTCTCGTTCACGTTTGTCTACTCTTTGGCGAAGAGCACCTGCCGCGGCATTTCGTGGGTTCGCGAATAGAGGTTTGCCCATTTTTGTTTGTTCAGCATTAATAGAATCAAATACGGCCAGCGGGTAAAACACCTCACCCCGGACCTCAAGGAGTTTCGGGACAGAGGTTCCGGTGAGTTTCTTTGGGATTGACGCGATCAGGATGGAGTTCAGGGTTACGTCTTCACCTGTTGCACCATCACCTCTCGTGGCTAATGTTTTCAACGTGCCATCACGATACACAGCGTCAACCGCTAACCCATCAATTTTCAGTTCGCACAGATACTGCGGCTCTTGTTCCAATGATGTACTAATCCGCTCACACCAAGCCTTCAGTTCACCTTCATTAAACGCGTTGTCGAGTGAGTACATTGGCTCAAGGTGAACCACCGATTCGAATAGTTCTGAGCGAAACCCTCCCACAGACTGTGTTGGCGAGTCGCCGGTCACCAACATTGGGTACTGAGTTTCGAGCTCCAGCAGTTCGCGGAAGAGTGCGTCATAGCCTGAGTCAGAAAGAGTCTGGCTTACTTGCAATGCATACTGCATCCGAGCGCTACTGATCAGATCAACGAGTTTTTGCCAGCGCTGTGAAGCTGAGCTCGGCGCAGTGCTATCACTAGAGTTTGCTACCACGATCACTCTCCCAGTAGCCGATCCTCGTCATTTAGTAAATCTACAACTTCCCTTACCGCCGTGATGGCAGACCTCGCCGCGACCCATGATTGCGAGACCGATTCGGTCGTGGGCACCACGACCAGCGAGCCGGTGGTGGCACTTAGCTCAAACCCTAAACTCATAATCCGCTGTGCGATGTCTCGCGCATTTTTTCGCGGTGACCATTCGGGTTTCACTTGCCAGTAGACCGCGTTACGCGCCTCCAATTGCTCCCCCAGAAAACTACTCGACCCGGATCCCAAAAATACTGTAGCGCCGGCGCCCATCAAAGCCTGGGTAAAGAGTTCATCCGAGTGTGCCAGCGCGACCCCAAAACTTGCCCCGCAAGCAACAGCCATGTGAATCAGGGGTTCCCATGATCCGAGGATTTGTGCCCGATCGACATTGACATAAGTGTTGAGTCCACTCGCCGTCGGTATGGCGCCGTTACAAGCGGCGACTGCGTCGGGTTCTTCCAGCACCACTGACAACTTGGCATGCGGGAAGATTCTCGCGATTAAGGCAAGATGCCCCCGAATCCCCTCGGTGAGAACGTGCGTGACTTCAGACACGGCCCCCCGATCTCGGATAAGTTTTTCACCTGACGCTGCTTCAACGCTCGCGCACCAACTAATTGGACCCACCACCGAGCAGGTAAAGACCCCGGCAAAGTTCTGTGCATGTTCTTCCATGGCGTCTTGGTCCTGGCGCAGGAAATTCTGGGCCCGCTGCATATCGATACCAGCCGTGCGAGCAATCTGCCAACCGGAAGGCACCACGCTTGTGGAGAAATCACTACTTATGGAACTGAGTATTCCTGCAGTGCGCCCAACCGGGTCAGCACCCGGTCCTCTCTGAGGCAAAATGGGAAGGAAGAGTGCCTCTGGAAATTCACCGGCTGCGACCTGTGCCGCCTCTTGGGCTGACACACCCGGCAATACCCCGAGCGCGGATGCGCGGGCATTAGCCAAATTACACACCAGTCTTGGAGAAGTGCTGGCCCACCCGATTTGTGCTGGCAACGGTTGCAGAGCCCAAGACCTTGGTTCCCACATAGATGACCGCTGCTTGTCCGGGTGCCAGCCCTCGAATTGGTTCATGCAAGTCAATCAGAAGCTCACCGTCAACGGCACGCGCACTGGCAGGAACCGGCTCAGCATGTGCGCGCACTTGCGCACTGACTTCAACTGGATCGGCTCCTAGGGGACCACCAGCCCAAATTGGATTGATGGCACGGATGTAGTTGACGTCAAGTAATTCTGGCGCACCCACCATAACCGTGCCACTCTCTCGATCAATGTCAACAACGTAGCGCGGGGCACCGTCCTCAGCCGGCACAGTCAAATTGAGTCCGCGCCGCTGTCCAATAGTCACTGTGAACGTGCCGCTGTGTTGGCCCAACACCGCACCCGTTGATGCATCGGTTATGTCACCAGGCTGCTCACCCAGCTTGCGCACCAGGTACCCGGCGGTATCACCATCAGGGATAAAGCAAATATCGTGACTATCTGGTTTTTTCGCCGTGATCAAACCACGTTCGAGGGCTTCTTCCCTGATCTCAACTTTTGTTTCCCCTCCCAGCGGGAAGAGCGAATGCACGAGTTGATCCTGCGTCAGAACTCCCAGAACATAAGACTGATCTTTGAGCGGATCAACTGCGCGGTGCAGCTCGACCCCGCCTGGTCCATGCTCGATCTGGGCGTAGTGCCCGGTCGCCACTGCGTCAAAACCCAAAGCGAGCGCGCGGTCAAGGACGGCACTGAACTTGATTTTCTCATTGCAGCGCAGACACGGGTTTGGAGTTCTTCCTTGCTCATATTCAGAGTGAAAGTTATCCATCACGCTTTCGGCGAATTCCGTGGAAAAGTCCCAGACGTAAAACGCGATTCCAAGTTTGTCGGCAACTCGCCGTGCATCGCGAGCGTCATCGAGGGTACAACATCCACGACCCTTCCCGTTCGAATCCGTTCGGGACAATGCGAGGTGGATTCCCACAACCTCGTGGCCCTGATCAATCATGCGGGCCGTTGCCACAGATGAGTCCACTCCGCCGCTCATAGCTGCGATCACGCGAAGCCTACTCATTTGGACACCGATCCTGCACGCTTGGCACGCTCGACGACACCTGGCAGTGCCTGTGCCAGATGATCAATCCCCTCTTTTGAACTATCGCGACCCAAACTAAAGCGAAGCGATGCGCGGGCAGTTTTTTCATCAACCCCCATTGACAGCAAAACATGACTGGGTTCAGGGATTCCAGCCGTACAAGCAGATCCCGTTGAGCAGTCGATACCGGCTGCATCGAGGAGCATCAGTAATGAATCACCCTCGCAGCCAGGAAAAGAAAAATGTGTGTTATTGGGCAATCGCATCTCCCCGGGCGGCGGCCCATTAAAGATCGCTTCCGGTACCGCACTCGTGACGGCAGAAACGAGATATTCCTGCAATTCACGCAATCGGGTCGCATGTTCATCTAACCCGGAAATCGCGTGCCGCACCGCCGCGGCGAAGGCGGCGATTGAAGCAGGGTCGAACGTTCCCGAACGAATTTCTCGCTCCTGCCCGCCGCCATGTTGAACCGGCGTGAATTTGACAGTGGGGTCAATGATGAGCGCACCGATGCCAACCGGTCCCCCAATTTTATGACTGCTGAGTGTTACCGCGGCGGCATCGAGGTCACGCAGATCCAGTGGCAATTGACCGAGAGCCTGAACGGCGTCGGTGTGAAATGGTACATCGAATTTCCTACAGATGAGGGCAATCTCATCAACAGGTTGAATTGCACCAATTTCATTATTCGCCCACATGATTGAGACCAATGCGACATCACCGGCTTCTAGCGCACTTTCAATATCTCTCGGGTTAACTCGTCCATGCGCGTCGGCGTCCACAAATCTCACATCCGCACCCTCATGTTCACGCAACCACAGCACGGGGTCAAGCACCGCGTGGTGCTCGATGCCGCTCGTAACGATGGTTAGTGACTGCTTCTCCAATTGTTCGCAGCGAGCCCAATACATACCCTTAATTGCGAGGTTGTCCGACTCTGTGCCACCCCCAGTAAAAATCACAGCGGACGGCCGAATGCCGAGATCCTCAGCAATTGACTCCCGAGATGACTCCACGACCCGCCGAGCCGCTCGCCCAGATGTGTGCAGACTTGACGCATTTCCCACCTGATCGGAAGCGTCTAGCCAGACTGCTCGTGCCTGCGGCAACATCGAAGTCGTCGCTGCATGATCAAAGTAGACGCGTTGCACAGTCACGAACACTACCTAACGCACCCAACGGTGCAATATCGGTTATTTGCGTTGAGTGATTTCCTCGGTTAACTGGGGCACAACTGTGAACAGATCCCCCACGACTCCGTAGTCTGCCAGCTCGAAAATCGGTGCCTCGGGATCCTTATTGACGACGATTACCACCTTGGAAGTCTGCATGCCGGCCCGATGTTGAATTGCACCCGAAATCCCACTTGCAATGTACAAAGCAGGCGACACCGTTTTGCCCGTCTGGCCGACTTGGAATTGATGTGGGTACCAGCCCGCATCTGTTGCCGCACGCGAGGCGCCCACTGCAGCGCTCAAACTGTCCGCCAACGCTTCAATCACTTCGAACCCTTCGGCTCCGCCGACCCCCCGGCCGCCGCTGACAACAACATCTGCTTCTGCCAGCTCGGGGCGAGCACCTTTTTCGACAACACTTCGGGTCGTGACCGACACTCGTTTCGCCGAGTCAGAGATTCCCATTGAAATCTTTTCAGTGACTGCTGTAGCCGCAGACTCGCTTGCTGCAATCGAATTTGGCCGAATCGTGATGATCGGTGTTCCATGGGTCACCTTGGAATGCACAATTGTGGTGCCGCCGAACACACTTTGAGTGGCTGTACCGTCCGTCGCGATCTCCACCGCATCGGTGATGATTCCGCATCCAGACTTGATTGCGGCGCGGGCAGCTATTTCTTTTCCGTCGGCACTGGATGCCACCAAAACCGCGGCTGGTTGCAGGGATTCTATGAGACTTGCGACGATTTCGGCCCCGGGTGCAACCGGATGATCAATTACGTCTGCTGAATCCGCCAGTAGGATTTTTGTGGCACCGAAACTAGCCAGAGCCGCACTTGTAATGTCACCAAGCCCTGATCCCAGCCACAGCACTACCGGGGACCCAAGTCCGCGAGCTGCAGTAATTAACTCAAAAGTTACTTTCCGAATCTCGGATTCATGGTGCTCAGCCAGTACTAATACATCAGCCATGTCGCTCTCCTTTACGGTCTTGGTTAAATATTTTTAGATGAATTTGGCAGAAGTCAGATAGTCGGCGATAGCGGTTCCGCCTGCACCATCATCGGTAACAACCACACCAGCCGCTTTTGGTGGCCGATCCGCAAAGTCAGCGACAACGGACCACGCAGCACCCGTGCCCACCAGTGCGTTGTCAAGTCCCAGATCGGTCACCGAAAAAATCTCGACCGGTTTTTTCTTGGCCGCCATGATTCCCTTGAATGAGGGGTATCGTGGTTCATTAATTTTCTCAACCACGCTCACCACGGCCGGTAAGGAAGCGGTAAGAGTGTCAAAACCGTAGTCCGTCACTCGCTCTGCGGTCAGCGTTGTTCCAGCTACTTCCACTTTCTGGGCAAAAGTGACCTGCGCTAAGTCTAAGCGTTCAGCAACCATCGCTGGGATAACCGACATGCGGGCATCAGTTGACTCTGACCCAAAAAGAATTAAATCGAAGTCGCGTCCGGTGAGCGCTTTCGCCAACACGGCTGAAGTTGCTACGGCATCAGACCCGGCTAGATTTTCGTCGACGATATGGATTCCCGCGTCCGCACCCATGCTGATCGCCTTTCGAAGGGTCTCAGAAGCACGCTCTGGGCCCATGGTCACGATCACGACCTCGCCGCCTTGTGCTTCAACAAGTTGCAAGGCCTGCTCAACCGCGTACTCATCAAGCTCATTGAGTACGCCGTCGGCACTCTCACGATCCAAAGTGGACGTATCGACTCTGAGTTTCTTCTCCGCCCACGTATCGGGGACCTGTTTGACACAGACAGCGATCTTCACGGGTGCAACTCCTTTGCCAGAATCTTGCTCACAATAAATTGGGAAATTTTCTTTATGACTCTATATTACCTGCGAGTAACATCATCGGCCACTTACGCCACCGCAGGCTCATGACACTCTAGAGTCAGATCGTGGGAGCGCATCAGCACATTGTGGCCAATCCCACAGATGATCATCACCAAGAACGACGAGGCACGGTCGCTTTTGTTCTGCACAGCCATTTGCCCTGGGTCCTAGGCCACGGTGGTTGGCCAGTTGGTGAGGAGTGGCTCTATCAGGCTTATGCACACTCCTACCTCCCCCTTTTTGATGCCCTCGCGCACTTGGGTGCCCGGGGCTTTCGCAATATTGCCAGCCTAGGGATCACTCCGATCTTGGCCGCTCAATTAGACGATCCAAGAACGGTGACGGGGCTGGAATCTTGGCTGCACAATTGGCAACTTCGAGCCGGAAGCCTGCCGAATAATCACCCGGTCCGCGACTACGAATTGGGGAGGGCCCAGTCTGCTTTGGCAATATTTCGAGGTCACTATTCCCGTGGAACTGCTCCGCGAATCCGATCCCTTATCGATGATCAGGTTGTCCAATTCCTGGGTGGCCCGGCCACCCACCCCTTTACGCCCGGGCTAGATGAACGCATCCACGAGATAGCCATCCGTGCAGGGCTTGAGGATTCCGCCCGGCGCTATGGCACCTCACCCATTGGAATCTGGGTACCCGAATGTGCCTATCGCCCTGGCCAGGAAGGTGTGTACCAACAATTAGGAATCACACACTTCATGGTCGATGAGCCAGCAGTTGTAGCGGTCGGCAAAAACGCTGGCGTTCCGTACCGACTGGGTGAATCGATGGTGAAAGTTGTGGCCCGGAATGCGCAAATCAGTGACTTGCTGTGGTCACATGAGCGGGGTTACGCCGGGGCTGCCCCTTACCGTGATTTTCATGCAGTAGATCATGCATACGGACTCAAACTTAGTGCTGTGGGCGAGAAATCACAGCAAGACAAACCTGTGTACGATCCACAATCAGCTCAGATCCAAATTGAAGTTGATGCTCAAAATTTCGTGCGTGAACTCAGAACATCCTTTGACGTACAACGTGAGCAGGGTACAGAATCTCCCACCGTCGTAATCGGAGTTGATGCCGAGCTCCTCGGACACTGGTGGCATGAGGGCGTCGCCTGGTTTGAGCGTGTAATTGAGCTCCTCCCCGAATCAAAGATCAGTACATCAACTTTGGAACAGGTGACTTCAACCGCACGAACATCAATCCAGCTGTCAGCGTCATCCTGGGGAAGTGGCAAAGACTGGTCCGTGTGGACTGGAAATCCAGTTCGCGACATTGCCATGATGAATAGTCAAAGCCAAGAATATGTGCTCGATCTGATCGATCGAAACACATGTACAGCAGCTCATCTCAATCAATTGATGCTTCAGCTATCAAGTGATTGGGCGTTCATGATTACCCGCGAAACAGCTGCGCAATATGCCCGTGATCGCGTGCTCGCTCACATGAGTCAGCTTGAATCGGGGGTCGACCCAGATGCACCGTTCCCACTCATTTCATTTAGTGCGTCCCGCGTGCGTACGCGCACGGACTCAGCATGACGCTGCACCCGGAATTGTTTCTCACCAACGTCAAGTCTGGATCTCACAACTCTGACCGGGATCCCCGCCGCTACTGACATCGGGGCGACCGCACCTCGCACGACCGAGTGGGCCCCGATCACGCTACCGGCGCCCACTTGCGAACCCTTCAGCACACTGACCTTTGTTCCGAGCCACACATTGGCCCCAATCCGAATCGGCGATTTCGTGATTCCTTGTAAGCGGATTGGCGTGTCTAGATCAGAGAATCGATGGTCAAAATCACACATATAAATTGAGTCGGATATAACGCACTCATCACCGATCGTGATGTCAAGATACGCATTAATGGTGTTGTCACGACCCATCACGGTTTTTGATCCGATCCGGATACTGCCTTCATGTGCGCGAATCCGGCATTGGTCACCAAGATGCACCCAGCTCCCTAACACAATTCTCCCGTACCCTTTTCGCGCGCTGAGTTCAACACCCTTACCCAAAAACACGAAGCCAGTACAACTCACCGAGCGTGAGCCAAAATGATGTAGTCTCAAAAACCGAAAATACCGCACAAGGTAATACCAATTCCAGGCTCGATTGCGAACTATCCAATTCAGATTGGATAAGCGCCAAGGATTAAACCGCTTCATGCGCGTACCCTTTCAGAGCACTCTGCATCGCCTCTTCATAGATTTTGTCGGTCAAGTTGCCCACATGTTCCCAGGTAAACTCAGTGGCAATTCGTTCGCGTAGACGAGCCGCCCGATCACGTGCCTGCTCTCGATCGTTTTTAATGGACAAAATCGCCTGTGCGATGTCAGCGCCTGTGACTTCATCCAGCGGATATCCGAACTCCTGCGTGGAGATTATGTCTGCTAATCCACCCACTCTCGAGGAAACGATAGGAACTCCATGTTGCCCAAGTTCCAGTGCAACAATTCCAAATGGTTCGTAGCTTGATGGAATAACTGCAAGATCCCAAGAATCTAAGATCACATCCTTACGCTCATCGGCGACATGTCCGAGAAATTGAATACGATCACTCATACCTTTCCTAGCGACCTTTTCCTGAAGACTTTCCCATTGACTTCCCGTGCCAACAATTTCCAACTTCACGGTGTAATCATCGATTGACTCAATCGCATCGATAATGTGATGGATACCTTTTTCCCACTCCAACCGACCGATAAAGCCCACCACGATTTCTTGGTCAGTTCCCTTGCGCGTTACAGCCGATGTCTCACATTGGGTGTAACTAGTGCTAATCGCGTTAGGGATTACGTTTAATGCCCCCGGTTGCAACCCGTAACCCGTACGAATTTCTTTCCGCATGGACTCACTGCACACAATTATCGAATTAGCTAAGGTCATGGATCTGTGTTCACTGGAGTAGACAATTCGGGACAGCCTCGACGTGAGCCAACCGTTATGTCGACCAAATTCAGTCGCGTGGACAGTGAGAACGCTCGGGACCGAGAACTCCCGCGAGGAAGCAAGGAGTTGATCACAGGCAAGCCAATCGTGCCCGTGAACAATATCGGGCACAGCATCTATGTGCTCAATAGCACTCAGACTTGCCAGGGCAAATCCGTGCACCCAATAGTCAAAATTATCTTGTCCAAGTCGAGCATCTGGATAATGATTGGCCACCCGGATAACCCGAACACCATTGCAGGACTCATTTACTGCGGGCACTCCAATCGGAGCCTGAGTGATCACGGTCACTTCATGACCACGTCGAACCTGCTCTTGGGTCAGCGCCAAAACGTGTGCACCCAATCCCCCGTACATGACCGGAGGATACTCCCACGAAAAGTGCAGAATTCTCATGATCTCACCCCACTACGGGGCCACCCCTGTGATGCACACGTTGTAAAAATACCGATCAGGAACAATCTTTGAGAACACGTTGCGATCAAGACTGTCAAGTTTTTTCCAGGTTCCAAATGCAAAGTTTGCCCAACCAAAGCCCAATGCCCCGGCCTTTACCGAACTCTCAAAAGTACGCACCGGCCAACCAAACCAGGATGCAGTCAACTCTTGCGTCACCGTACTGACATCAACACAGCCATTTCGAAGGGCAACTCGAGCCAATTGGTTCGGATCAAAAGTATGGACATCTACGACAGCTTCCAAGGCTGCTTCGCGCGATGATTCTGCGAGCTCATGTGCTGGGCGAGCCCACTTATCGACGAGCAGAGGTAACTGGGTGACTCTCGTGCTTGTCCACCAGGTCAACCGCGACAACGCCCGGGCCACTAAATCCCCCTTCTGGGTGGGTTCACCACAAAACACAAAGCGCCCGCCGGGGCGCAGCACGCGGTTCACTTCAGCGAAGAGTGCGTCAAGGTCTGGAACATGGTGTAACACCGCATGGCCCACGACCAGGTCCACACTTGAGTCCACAAACGGGAGTAGCTCGGCGTCAGCGACCAGCCCTGTAACGTCTAGGCCCAAGTTCTTGCCGTTGCGAACTGCTACCGAAACCATGCCAGAGCTCAAATCGGTGACGATTCCGGAACCTCCTATTCCTGACTGCATCAGATTAAGTAGGAAAAAACCGGTTCCTGAGCCCAACTCGACGACTCTTGACCCAGCTAGATCTGATCCTTGGCTCTCACGCGGTACTACATGATCAAAACAGTTACGCGCGTAGTCCACGCATCTCTGGTCGTAGGAAATACTCCACTTATCATCATAGGATTCGGCTTCCCAATCGTGGTAAACGATATTTGCAAGTTTCGGATCCGCCTTTGCGAGGTCAAATTGTGCCTGCGAGATAGCCACTATCGACCTACAAAAGTTGCTTTGCCTGGACCCTCATTTACAAAGGACATCATGCCATTTTTCTGATCCTCTGTTCCGAACAGAGCAGCGAACTCGGTGCTTTCGATCGAAAGCCCAGTGCGAAGATCTACATTCGCACCATTGTCAATTGCTCGTTTCGCCGCAGCCAGTGCAATCTTGGGCCCTCCGGCAAATCTGCCCGCCCATTTTAGCGCTGCGCCAAGAACCTGAGTCGGCTCAACCACTTGATTGACCAACCCAATTTCTAGGGCTTGGCCAGCTGAGATCATGTGTCCATTGAAAATGAGTTCCTTTGCCTTAGATCCGCCAATGAGTCGGGGAAGTCGTTGCGTTCCACCCGCTCCAGGGATGATTCCTAGTGTGATTTCCGGCTGACCGAGTTTTGCATTGTCGCCAGCAACACGAAAATCCGCGCACATAGCAAGTTCAAGTCCGCCACCGAGCGCGAAGCCAGTCACGGCGGCGATGGTGGGTTGGGAGATTTTGGCTACGGTGTCAAAAGCGCTCTGCAGGCTATGTGCCGCGCTAGACATATCGGAGTAGGTCATGTTGGCCATCTCTTTCACGTCGGCTCCCGCGGCAAATACTTTCTCTCCTCCATACAGCACAACGGCATCAATGCCGACTCTCCCAGAAACAAATATTGCCGCTGTTTCAATCTCACGTTGCATTTGCAAATTAAGCGCATTCATTGGCGGTCTACGCAAATGAATAATTGCAGTTGATTCCTGCAACTCCACTTGAATGAATTCTGTGACAAGTAGTTCCTCGCCCACCAATTTACGATCTGCTTCTATGCTCATGTGAATAATCCTACCCATCCGACGGACTGACAATCAGTCGGAATATTTCCGGCCGCGGTAGATTGGCCTGGTGCGCACCAAGGCAGGACATTGGGATCCATTCGGGGTCACACTTCTCCCCGATGGCAGTGCCAAAGTCTCTCTCTGGGCGCCGCACGCCGATCAGGTCGAATTTTGCGTGGTGACCGGCGACGAAATGGAGGGATTTACCGAGACTCGGTACGAACTCGAGCACCGCGTCCAGAACGTGCACTTCTCAACTATTCCGCAGATAGGACCCAATACCCGGTATGGCTTTCGGGTCCACGGGCCGTGGGATCCTGACGCCGGTATGCGGTTTAACCCACACAAATTCCTGCTCGATCCCTACGCTCGGGCCATCACCGGTCAGTTGCGCAACCATCCCGCCATTTACGACTACCAAGTCAACGACCCGACAAGCATGTCCACCCTGGACAGTCGAGATTTTGTCCCCCACGGACTCACTGTTCATTCCGAGTTCGACTGGAATGGGGATGAACCATTAGAACGTCCATGGAATGAAACCGTCATCTATGAAGCCCACGTAAAGGGCCTCACCTACTTACATCCGTCAGTGCCTGAAAATGAACGAGGGACCTTTAGAGGAATTGCTCGAAAAGAAGTCATTGACCATCTCGTGCACATCGGGGTGAGTGCAATTGAACTACTTCCCGTACAGCACTTTGTCAATGAGACTCATTTGATGGATACCGGACTTTCCAACTATTGGGGATACAACACCCTGGGTTTTTTTGCTCCACATGCCGATTACGCCAGTACCCCCGGAAATCAAATTGACGACTTTAAGTTTATGGTCAAGGCCTTACACGGCGCCGGAATTGAAATAATTCTTGATGTCGTTTACAACCACACCGCCGAGGGCGGGGCTCTCGGCCCTAGCCTGTCCTTTAAGGGGATCAACAACAAAGATTTCTACCATTTCACCGACACCGGTGACTATGCGAATTTCGCCGGTTGCGGGAACGCGATTAATGCGGAGCAACCACAGGCTCTTCAACTCATCATGGATTCCTTGCGGTACTGGGTGACTGAAATGCACGTGGACGGTTTTCGATTCGATCTTGCTTCAACCTTGGCACGGTCTATTCACAAAGTCGACATGTTGGGAAATTTCCTGACCACTGTTTCCCAGGACCCAATTTTGCGCCGCTCAAAATTAATTGCCGAACCCTGGGACGTCGGCCCCGGCGGTTATCAGGTGGGGTCATTCCCGGCACTGTGGAGTGAATGGAATGACAAATACCGCGACGACGTCCGAGATTTTTGGCGCGGAGAAAGCGGTATTGCCTCAATCGGCTGGCGCCTCTCGGGATCACAGGACCTCTATGGCGACCCAGGGACAGATCCCCTTTCCTCAATCAATTTCATTACCGCCCATGATGGTTTCACCATGCTGGACCTCGTCAGCTTCAATCACAAACACAATGACGTAAACCGTGAAGAAGGCCGCGATGGGACCGACAACAACCGTTCCTACAATTTTGGAACCGAAGGCCCGACCCTAGACTCGGGTATCGGCGAAATTCGGGCACGAATGGTGCGAAATTTCCTAGCAACGCTTTTCCTTTCTGGCGGTGTCCCCATGATCGCTTCAGGAGACGAACTCCACAAAACACAACGCGGTAACAACAATGTCTATTGCCAAGATAATGACCTCTCCTGGCTGAACTGGAACTTAGAGCAGCAGGACTGGGATCTCATTGACTTTGTTGCAACCGTGGCGCACATCCGTCGCTCACATCCCATGCTTTGCCCACTTGATTTTTATTCCGGCGAGCCACTGTATGAAAATGGCCCCAAGGATCTCGCTTGGTTTGGGCCGGATGCGCAAGAAATTACTGACTGGCATGACAGTGAACATGTCTCAATCGGAATGTTTCTCACCCCGCGTGAAAGCGGTGAGGAAAGCATTTTCGCCATTTTTCATGTCGGAAGTGAACCGGTGAAATTTACGCTACCCGCACATCCATATGCACAGACTTATGTCGCGATTCTCGACACACATGCGACGAATGGGCAACCCAATAAACATGCCCGCGAAGCCGGTGAGGTCTTCTTGTGCCAGCCACGATCTACGTACGTACTCACCGCGCAAAGATAAGAGGTGAACAGTCACGCGCATTTAAGGCAGCGAAAATTCTTAGATGGCGCTTCAGTAACCTTGGGCCATGGCGCGCAGAACTCCCCAGAAGCCGGGTGCCCCACGGTTCACGCTCTTTGACGCTTCACCGGTCGTAGAATGTGGGGCATATCCGGCAAAAGCCGTCGTTGGCGAGATCATTCCCATCGCCGCGACCGCATTTCGAGAGGGACACGATTGCCTCGGTGTTGAACTTACTCTCACCGATCCCCAAGGTCACACACTTGGCCCATTCCCCATGTCCACCCAGGGAAACACCGATAGTTTCCAAGCAAATTTCGTCGCAGCCACGCACGGAAAGTGGAGCTTTAGTATTTCTACATGGGGCGACCCAATCACCACTTGGCGGCGCAGAGCGGAGATAAAAATCCCTGCCGGGCAAGACATTGATCTGGAGCTTCGTGAAGGTGCTGCCTTGATTGAGCGGGTTACTAGTGGTCTGGATCAACAGTTTCGCACAACTTTGGAAAACGCGTTGGCAACCATGCGAGACACCGGGCTGACAGAGCGAGCCAGATACGCGGTGATGGCAGACTCAGCAATCGTCCAAATTCTTGAATCACATCCGATCCGTGAAAATAGCGTCGTTCACGGACCTTGGCCGCTCTTGGTCGAACGGCGTCGCGCCCTCGTTGGATCATGGTATGAATTTTTTCCACGCAGTGAAGGCGCAACCCTTGAGCCCATGATCTCTGGGTCTTTTGCCAGTGCATCGAAGTCCCTCACTCGGATTGCGGAAATGGGATTTGACGTGGTCTACCTCCCACCAATCCACCCGATCGGCGAAGTGAACCGGAAAGGACCCAACAACACACTTACTGCGCGCCCACAAGATCCCGGTTCACCATGGGCAATTGGTTCGGCACTCGGTGGCCACGACAGCGTGCACCCGGACTTGGGAACGATCGAAGATTTTGCAGAATTTGTTGTCACCGCGGAGAAGCTGAATCTGGAAATTGCCTTAGATTTGGCTCTCCAGTGCGCCCCTGACCACCCCTGGGTGAAAAGCAATCCCCAATGGTTCTCCCACCGTGGTGACGGCAGTATCGCCCACGCCGAAAATCCGCCAAAGAAATATGAAGACATCTATCCATTGAATTTCGATAACGATCCAGAAGGTCTATACGAAGAAATTGAGCGTATCGTTATTTTTTGGATCAAGACTGGTGTACGAATCTTTCGGGTCGATAACCCTCACACGAAACCTGTCTGGTTTTGGCACCGGCTCATTACTGAGATCAATGAGGCTCACCCCGATGTTATTTTCCTTGCCGAGGCATTTACTCGGGAACCCATGATGCGCGCACTTGCCGAAGTGGGCTTCCAACAGTCCTACACATACTTCACTTGGAAAAACTCGAAGTCTGAACTCGAAGAATATTTTCAACAACTTTCCGGGTTGAATGCCGCATTCATGCGGCCCAACGTTTTCACGAACACCCCAGATATTTTGAGCAATTACTTGCAAACCGGTACACCAAGCGCTTTCGCCATACGAGCGACGCTCGCGGCAACATTGTCGCCAACATATGGGGTTTATAGCGGGTACGAACTCTATGAGCATGCGCGCCTTCGTCCCGACAGCGAGGAATACCTCGATGCCGAAAAATTCCAACTGCGTCCGCGTGATTGGAAACTTGCCGAAGAACAAGGTCGCTCACTTGCTCCCTATCTCACCTTACTCAATGAGATTCGCCGAAATAGTCCCGCACTACAGGAACTGCGCACGCTGCGCTTTCACCCGAGTGATTCTCCGGACATAATCGCTTTCTCGAAACGGGGCGGAAAAAATGGTGAAGACGTGATCCTGGTTGTATGCAATACAGATCCGTACAACGACCACTCAACCACCATTCACTGGCATCTCCCGGACTTAGGGGTTTCATTGGGAGACCAATTCGCCGTTACAGACCTGATTAGTGGCTCGACCTGGCGTTGGGATGAACACACTTTTGCTCGATTGAGCCCGCATAGCGACGTAGCACATATCGCGAAAATTATTTCACCGGTCAAACCGCTCACGATTTATTCGGAGCCGGGCCCGACTTACCAAACGGTTTCCAAGTCGTGAGTGCGCCACACGCTGAACTCGAGCGAATTCTATCCGGGTCTCACTTTGACCCCCATGCACTGCTCGGGAGACACCGCAATGGCGACAAAGTAACTATCCGAACGCTTAAACCACATGCACTTTCGGTTGATGTGCAGATTGGCGAGTTGACATTTCCCATGACACCGGAAACGCCTGGAATCTGGGTGTTGTTTTTGTCAGAAAAGGAAATTGATACATCCACTTATTTCTTTGATACCTGCTACGAGAGTGGAAATTTTCACTCATACGATCCATTTGCTTTTCCCCCCACGCTAGGGGACATGGACTTGCACTTGATCGGTGAGGGCAGACACGAACAGCTATGGCAGGTACTTGGTGCCCACCCTCGAACCATGTATCACGGGCAAAAGCCTGTCTTGGGAACTGCTTTCTCAGCGTGGGCTCCAAACGCTCACGGCGTTCAAGTGATCGGTGACTTCAATTATTGGGACGGTTCGGCACATCCGATGCGCTCACTGGGGTCAACCGGCGTCTGGGAACTTTTTATCCCCGATGTGATTGCGGGCAGTACCTATAAATTCAATATTTTGGGCTCCCAAGGAACTTGGTTAATGAAGGCAGATCCTATGGCTTCTGCGACCGAAGTGCCGCCGGCAAACGCCTCCGTAATTTTCGAATCCGAATACGTGTGGCGCGACAATGTGTGGCTAGATAACCGAGCCCGTCAAGATCCACACATCATGGCAATGACCACCTATGAAGTGCACTTGGGCTCATGGCGCCCAGGTTTGGATTACCTCGGCATGGCGCGCGAACTAGTGGAATATGTAAAGGCGGTGGGATTCACCCACGTGGAGTTCCTCCCCGTCGCGGAGCACCCTTATGGACCTTCTTGGGGTTATCAAGTCACTTCTTATTACGCACCCACGTCTCGGTTTGGAACACCTGATCAATTCCGGTATCTCATTGACACGTTGCATCAGGAAGGCATCGGAGTAATCCTTGACTGGGTTCCCGCTCATTTCCCCAAGGACTCCTGGGCGCTGGCCAATTTTGACGGCACACACCTGTATGAACACCAAGATCCGCGCCGGGGCGAACACCCTGATTGGGGAACATTGATCTTTGATTTCGGGCGTAATGAAGTCCGTAATTTCCTCGTCGCTAATGCGTTGTATTGGCTTGAGGAGTTTCACATTGATGGGCTCAGGGTTGACGCCGTTGCATCAATGCTCTACCTCGACTATTCCCGCGAAGAAGACCAATGGCTGCCTAATCAACTTGGCGGCCGCGAGAACCTAGATGCGGTGACCTTCCTGCAGGAATTAAACGCAACCGTGTACAAACGGGTCCCCGGTGTCTTCACAATCGCCGAAGAGTCAACTACCTGGCCTGGCGTCACGCGACCAACAGATCTCGGTGGCCTTGGTTTCGGATTCAAATGGAATATGGGCTGGATGCATGACTCACTCGGATACGTTCAACAAGAGAACCCCTATCGTAAGTTCCACCATAGCGAGATGACTTTCTCTTTGATGTACTCCTTCAGTGAAAATTTTGTCCTACCTTTCTCACATGATGAAGTTGTTCATGGAAAGGGTTCACTCATCTCTCGAATGCCCGGAGACCGCTGGCAGCAATTTGCGAACTTACGCGCCTACCTCGCCTTCATGTGGGCACATCCCGGTAAAAAACTCCTGTTTATGGGTTCTGAATTCGCCCAGTCCAGCGAATGGTCAAGTGAGCGGGGTCTGGACTGGGATCTTTTTCTGTCCAGAGAGCACCAAGGGGTCCTTAACGTGGTCACCGATCTCAATCATCTATATGCCAACAACCGAGCATTGTGGGAGCGCGACTGTGATCCGCGTGGATTTGAGTGGATTGACGGCGAAGCTGTTGACACCAGTATTTTCAGTTGGATTCGATGGTCTGACCACGACGAATGTGTTGCTTTCATTGCAAATTTCTCACCCGAGGTTCGGTACGACTTTCCCCTTGCTCTACCTCGACCAGGAAAATGGACTGAGGTTCTCAATACTGATTCAACCCATTACGGTGGAAGCGGTGTTGGTAATCTCGGGCAGGTCTTGGCGCAGCCTCAACAGTGGTCAGGCAAACCGGCCATGGCACGGATAACAGTTCCACCTTTAGCGGCGGTTTTTTTTGAATTTAAGGGTTAGAAAAGTGCATTAGCCAGAGCGATGCGAGCCCCGGGAACACTAGGGTCTTCCCCAGCCAACACAAAATATTCGACAATTCGGGTGCGGGCCAGTTCTCGCTCGGGGCCAGCTGAAGCCTGAACAGCACGTACCACTGCCGAAAAAGCGTTCTTCCACTCACCACTGGCCGCCGCTATATCAGCTACAACGAGCAACTCGTCAAATGAGTCACCCGGTGGTGACGTCACACCATCAGTTCGTTCAAATATTCCGGCCATGATCAAGCCACCTTGTGCATCCAGATCACTCGGGTCAGTGTTAAGAATTTCTTGATAGGCCCTCTTAGCAACATCCCAATCCCCGGCATTGACCGCATCGACCGCAGCGTCAAATCGTGGATCAGCCAGCTGTTCAACTTCGACTTCTACTGCCTCCTGGCCAGGACCCGCGGGTGTTGGACCAATTCCCTGCTGGGCGGCAAGCTCCAATAGTTTGTCGAATATTTGTTTGACCTGGTCTTTTGGGTACGCACCTTGGAACAGTGGAATCAATTGCCCCTTAATGACCGCGAAAACAGATGGAATTGACTGGACTTCCAGAGCCTGGGAAATTGATGGTTCTGCATCTGCATCTACCTGGGCGACAAGTAATTGTCCGGTGTAATCACGGGCAAGCTCTTCAAGGATTGGTGAGAGTTGTTTACACGGCTCGCACCAAGTCGCCCACACATCGAGAATGACCGGAATGCTTTGCGACGCCTTCATGACCAGCGACTCGAACTGATCAGCGGTGACATTGATTACGGGTGAATCCCCCGTTGGTGCCGGTGCTTTCTTGGCGCCCAATGAAGAAAGGTCAACTGCTCCGGCAAATGATGGGGTGCTCATTGCCCTATTGTGACTCATCAAGGCGCATCAATGCCATAGCGGATCAGGTCACACGCTTCATCTTCGCTCAAATCGCCTAACGCGCACCGGGCCGCCAACTCCTCACTGGCCTCAACCGCTATCGCCTGTTGCGCCAGCCTGTTAATGACCCGCGCTAGCAGCGACTCTCGGATTCGACCGATTCGCTTGAGTTCAAGCAATCCGTTATCGATCAAATAGGCGTAATGCTCAGAAATTGCCTGTGCCAATTCCGTAAATCCTGACCCATCGATTGCGATGGTGGGAATCACAGGTGGTATCCAGCCAGGCTCATTGGCGGCCATAGCCAACATGGCGCGCAGCTCGCGCATCGTTGAATCAACGCCCGGGCGATCCGCCTTATTCACGGCAAAGATATCTGCGATCTCCAAAATTCCAGCCTTGGCGGCTTGAATTCCATCGCCCGCACCCGGTGCCGCCATGACAATGGAGGTGTCCGCCATTTTTGCAATTTCAATCTCAGATTGGCCGACCCCGACAGTTTCAATAATTATTACATCAAATCCAGCGGCGGAGATTACTTTTAGGACACTGTAGATACTTTCGCTGAGACCGCCGAGATGCCCGCGGGTAGCGAGGGACCGGATGAAGACACCGGGATCTCGTGCGTGTTCTTGCATGCGAATCCGATCACCCAGCAGCGCGCCCTTGCTAAAAGTAGATGACGGATCCACGGCGAGCACCGCAACGCTCTCGCCGTTCGCTCGGAACTGGGAGATCAATGCTGATGTTGACGTTGATTTCCCTACCCCGGGCGGACCGGTAAGGCCGACAATGTGAGCGGTTGGGGTGAGCATGGATCCGAGCAACTCAGCAGAGCCTGCCCCCGCGTTTTCTACGAGGGTGACCCGCTGGGCCAACTCTCGTATGTGCGCGCTAACTGCCTCGCCCGAGTCCATGTCCATGTCCCTAGATTATTGCCATGGCATCCCTGCGCTTCATGGGACACCGATGAGCAATGCATCTCCTTGGCCACCGCCTCCGCACAGCGCTGCGGCTCCAATGCCTCCACCGCGGCGTCGCAATTCATACGCTAAATGCAAAACAAGCCGGGCACCGGAAGCACCAATCGGATGACCAAGAGCAATCGCGCCACCATTTACATTCACGTGCTCTCGGTCAGCTCGAGCACCTTCGGCAATTAAGATCCGACCGGAAACAACCGAAACCGCGGCGAAAGCTTCATTTATCTCGAATAAGTCAATGTCAGCCGGATCCAGACGGGCTCGACGGCACGCAGCCAGGATCGCTCTCGCTGGTTGCTCGTGCAGACTGGCATCCGGTCCGGCGACATTGCCGTGCGCCCCAATTTCTGCCATCGCGGTGAGCCCTAATTCCGTAGCCTTGCGTTTACTCATCACGATTACGGCAGCTGCACCATCTGAAATCTGTGAAGCGTTTCCCGCTGTAACAGTCCCTTCTTTGTTAAAAGCTGGGCGAAGTGCAGACAAACTCTCTGCGGTGGTTTCGCCGCGAATTCCTTCGTCACACTCAACACTTATTGGATCCCCTCTGCGTACTGGTACGTGCACGGGGACGATTTCGCTTTCCAAAAGTGTGCGCGCACCATATGCGCGTTGATGGGAGAGAGCCGCAACTTCGTCTTGCTCCTCTCGAGTGAGGCTGTAGCGCTCGTTGAAACGATCGGTGGCTGCCCCCATGGCCTCCTGATCGAAGGCGCAGGTGAGTCCATCCAAGGCCATGGAATCGATTAAATTCCAATCACCAAATTTAACGCCGTCGCGTGAGCCGGTGAGCAAATGAGGAGCTTGGCTCATTGACTCCATTCCCCCAGCCACGATGCACTCGGCCTCACCAGCTCGGATCAGTTGGTCTGCCAACGCAATTGCGTCAAGTCCAGATAGGCACACTTTGTTGATTGTGATTGCCGGGACATCCATGCTCACACCGCCCAGCACCGCCGCCTGTCGAGCCGCGATTTGCCCAGCCCCGGCTTGCAATACCTGGCCCATGACCACGTAATCCACTTCCGATGCCGGAACGTCGGAACGCTCAAGCGCTCCGGCAATCGCAATTCCACCAAGCTGAGCGGCAGAATATGACTTGAGTGCGCCTTGTAACCGCCCAATCGGGGTACGAGCCCCCTCGATAATCACACTGGGCTCGAAATCACCGATAGTTATGCGCGGCTGTGACATACGGACTCCTTGGCTCCCTCGCTCACGAAATATGTACTCGGTAGATTACTTCCATGGGCAATGACACCGGACCCGAATGGGAAACTTTAATACTAGGGATTGATCACGTGGGCATAGCCGTACCTGACCTTGACACTGGTAGAAATCTTTTTGAAGGGGTCCTCGGCCTACGTCAGCATCATGCCGAAACTAATGAAACCCAAGGTGTCAGCGAGTCAATGATCGCCTTCCCTGATCAGGGCGCGGAGATCCAGCTTCTTGCCCCCCTTGGGCCAGATACGCCAATTGGGAAATTTCTGAATACCCGTGGGCCCGGGATTCAACAACTCGCTCTGCGGGTGAGTGACGTTGAACTTGTGGCCGCCCAGATCCGTGCCCAGGGAATTCGCATGCTCTACGACACTGCTCGAGTGGGCACCGCAGGCAGTTTGGTCAACTTTGCGCACCCAGCAGATTGCGGCGGAGTGCTGATTGAGTTTGTCCAACATGGCTGATTTGGACATTCTGAGCAATCCAGGTGCGGCCCTCGCAATTGGGGCATTTGCAGCCCTCATTCTGATTGGCCTATTTCGTAAGGCACGAAAGCTGATCATTATCAGTGTGCTGGGTATCACAATTACCGTAGGGTTTTTTGTCGTCAAAATGGGTTCCTAGACACGCGTTATTGGGTTTAATGAGGTCATGCAAGAAATTCTTAATGCCATTGAGTCCCACAGCGACCGGGCAGTGTTTGAAGCCCTGAACGTACCGACGACTTACCGCGCGGCAGTTATTCGCAAGGAGGATGTCGAAATGTTTGCCGGCATGGAGTCAAAGGAAAAAGATCCGCGCCTCAGCATCAAAATTGATCAAGTAGCGGTCCCCGAACTTGCACCCGGTGAAGCTCTGATCGCTGTCATGGCGTCAAGTATCAACTACAACACCGTGTGGACCAGCATCTTCGAACCCGTATCTACCTTTGGGTTTCTCGCACGGTATGCCAAGGCGCATCCCGATGGAGTTCGACACGATCTCCCCCACCAGGTGATTGGTTCGGATGCCAGCGGTGCGGTTCTTCGAGTCGGTGCGGGCGTAAATGCTTACGCACCTGGCGACCGCGTTGTCGCTCACTGTCTCAGTGTTGAACTCGAGTCACCTGCGGGTCACAACGACACCATGATGGATCCCGAACAACGAATCTGGGGGTTTGAAACAAACTTTGGCGGTCTGGCTGAACTTGCAATCGTGAAAGCAAATCAGCTCATGCCCAAACCCGAGCACTTGACTTGGGAAGAGGCGGCAGTACCCGGGCTGGTTAATTCAACCGCCTACCGTCAATTAGTTTCTCGCAACGGTGCTGACATGAAACAGGGGGATATCGTCCTGATCTGGGGGGCTTCAGGCGGACTTGGCTCCTATGCGACACAGTACGCACTCAACGGTGGCGCTATTCCCGTGTGTGTTGTTTCCAGTCCCGAAAAAGCCAAAATAGTGCGCGCGATGGGTGCCGAATTAGTAATCGATCGCAGTGCCGAGAATTACAAGTTCTGGAAAGATCCCATCACCCAAGATCCTAAAGAATGGCAGCGATTGGGCAAAAAAATTCGCGAACTTACCGGCGGTGAAGATCCAGACATCGTGTTCGAGCATCCGGGGCGCGAAACATTTGGTGCCAGCGTATATGTCACCCGGCGTGGGGGCACTATTGTAACGTGCGCGTCTACATCTGGATTCATGCATGAATACGACAATAGGTACCTGTGGATGAACCTGAAAAGAATCGTGGGAACCCACTTTGCCAACTACCGAGAAGCATTCGAAGCCAACCGCTTGATTGCCAAGGGAGTTATACATCCGACGCTCTCTAAAGTTTTCCCACTGGATCAGGCTGGCGATGCTGCCTACGAAGTCCACCATAATTTGCACCAAGGAAAAGTTGGCGTGTTGACTTTGGCTCCGACGCAAGGACTGGGCGTGACCAATCACGAACTGAGAGCGAAAGTGCTGTCAAAACTCAATCGTTTTGAAACAGGATAGTTTCACGTTAAGTCACTCCACCGTTCGCTGGGACCATCCCATCCAAGGGGCAGCGGCGCGCGCTGCGGAACCATCAATTCGGTGATTCGATTGAGCACCAAGTACACAAATTTCTCGCCCACCCACAGATGCTTCGCCTCGGACACGGGCTCTAAGACAATGTCGCCAGCGCTTGCAAATCTCTTGGCAGCCTCTTCTGGCCTAAGGTAGTCGTCGAGCTCGGGGATGAGTGCATGTATCGGCATTCCAGTCCCATTCCATTGCTCCAGCTCACCCTCTGTGGTGTAGCGAAGAGGTGGCGAGAGCAGAATCACCCCCGTAATCCCCGTTGGGTCAAGATTTCGCAGAATCACATCGGTACCAAATGACCATCCCAGCACCCAAATATTGGGGAGTTTTCGTTCGCGCGCGAATTCAATGGCAGCGGCAAGATCTGCGCCCTCGCCCACGGAAGCATCGAATGCGCCTTCACTGGCACCGAGTGCGCTACCCGTGCCACGCGTGTTGAATCGCAATACGGCAATATTGGCCATTGCTGGAAGACGCCAAGACATTTTTCGCAGAATGTGGCTGTCCATCATTCCACCATGAGTGGGCAACGGATGAACACAAATAACTGTTGCGTCGGGCTGCTCGGGTGTTGCCAACTCCCCAATTAATTTCAGTGAATCAGTTGTATGCAAATGAATAATTTCACGGGTCGCCGGCAGAACCGTATTGGGTGAAATGATCGTCACCATCTTCTTCCAGGACCCCTCGTGCCGCGGTTTTTCCAGCATGGCGTGTGCCAATGACGACGTTCTTCAGCCCCCTGGTCCGTTTCCGCGGGCCAGGCAACTACGTGCGGTGTTGCTGGACGTATTTCATGGTCACATCCCGGACATCGATATGTCTTGGTCGCAGAGGACCCCGTCAATTTACGCACATTCCATTCGCCATCTGGATGGGACTCGGTGACCGTTGAACTGCCAGAAGTAGGCCTCGGCTCACTGACCGCTCTTCGGTTCTTGCGGCCCACGCGGCTCACTCCCCTGTCTGCTCGTGCTGTCCTGTGGCTAGTACTTTCTGAAACCCCTGCCAACTTTACGCCCCACGAAGCCAGCCGTGACCAAGTGCTCCAATTGAGCCTGGGGGGCGAATCCTGGCTCGCGGAACTCCCGGTACAACGTATTGATGATTGCAAGCGAAACGTCAAGGCCCACAACATCTAGTAACTCGAATGGGCCCATTGGGTAACCGCAACCGAGCTTCATTGCGGTGTCAATGTCTTCGATCGAGGCGTAATTTGCAGATGCCATGGCGATCGCATTATTGAGATAAGGAAAGAGCAGTGCATTGACAATAAAACCCGCCCGGTCAGAACACTGCACCGGCTTCTTTCCTAATTGGTGTATCAAGTTCGTACAACGGATAACCACCTCAGAATCTGTAGCAACGGTGCTCACAATCTCCACAAGAGGCATGATCGGCGCCGGGTTAAAAAAGTGGATCCCGATGAATTGCTCCATTCGTGACGTGCTGGCGGCAATCTCGATCACAGATAAACTCGAAGTGGTTGTGGCAAAAATAACGTCCGCCGGAAGCAATTTATCGAGTTGCGAGAATATTTCGCACTTAGGTCCCAATTCCTCAGCGATCGCTTCGATTACTAAATCTACTCGACCGACCAGTTCCTCGGCGCTCACACACGTCTGTACTCGTGCAAGATATTCGTCTTTTTGCTCCCGAGTAATTCGACCCTTTTCCACAAGTTTGGACCACGATTTTTCTAGTGACTCGCGCAATTGTGTGGATCGTTGCTCGCTCCTGGTGAGCGCGATTGCTGATACTCCACCGGCTGCCAGCACTGACACGATCCCCGTTGCCATGGTCCCCGAACCGATCACCGCGACCCGAGTGATGCCCGAATCCGCACTCGACTCGCTTGAGACTGGAGTGCGTGAATCCGCAACAACGGTGGGCACATTCGGTTCGGCATACGAATAGAATCCCTCACCGGACTTACGGCCCATTCTTCCTGCAGCAACCAATTGTTTGAGTAATGCGCTCGGCGCGTGCAGTCGATCACGACTCTCTCGATACATGGTGTCAAGAATCTGTAACGACGTATCCAATCCAATTAAATCCAGTAGCGCCAACGGGCCCATGGGTAAACCACACCCGAATCTCATGGCGCTGTCGATATCTTCTCGCGAGGCATACTTCTGTTCGTACATTGCGACGGCCTGATTTAAGTACCCGAAGAGTAGAGAGTTAGCGATAAACCCTGCCCGGTCACTCACAAGCACGGGTTCCTTGCCCACGGAACGAGCGAATTCCATACCCGCATCGATTACGTCTTGATCAGTAGTTACCGTCCCAACGATTTCAATAAATTTTTGCACCATGGCAGGATTAAAAAAATGAAGTCCAATGACGCGACTTGGCCGACTGGTCGCAACCGAAATCTCGGTTACTGATAGCGAAGATGTGTTGGTTGCCATAATCGCATCGGGGCCAAGAATTGAGTCTAGGTCCGCGAATAATTCTGATTTAGTCAGCAGATCTTCAGTGATTGCCTCGATCACCAGTTGGCATGAGGCGACCTCGGTGAGGTCGGTGGTCAACTCAATCCGGGACAGGATCGCTTGACCCTCACTTTCGGTAATCTTGGAACCTGCCACACCACGCCCAATAGAATTGGCAATCCGTAAATCTGCATAACTCGTGTCTTTTTGAGCGAGATCCACTCCGATCACCGAGTATCCCGAGCGGGCAATCACCTCCACAATTCCAGAGCCCATGGTTCCGAGTCCAACTACCCCAATCTTTATCAGTTCCACGCTAACCTCCGGTTCATCTTCTATGCCTAAAACAATCTCATACTTGGGTCGTCAAGGCCCTTTAATGCCTCGTAATCAACGGTTACGCAGGTAATTCCACGATCGTTGGCTAAAGTTTTTGCTTGCGGTTTTATTTCTTGGGCCGCGTAAACACCCGTAACGGGGGACAATAAGGGGTCGCGATTTAATAACTCTAAGTATCGTGTGAGCTGCTCAACTCCGTCAATCTCGCCGCGTCGCTTCACTTCTACGGCGACCGTGCCACCGCCGGCAGCCTTGCACAACAGGTCTACCGGACCGATCGCAGTTGGGTACTCCCTGCGGACCAGAGTCAACCCACGTCCCAAGGTGTCAAGATTCTCGGCGAGTAATTTCTGCAGATGCGATTCGACGCCATCTTTAATCACTCCAGGATCAACGCCTAGTGCGTGATCGTAATCGGCATGGACTTCGTGAATTATGATGGAGAGCGTCTCCCCAGCTTTGTTCACCACTTCAAACTCGGTCACACCAGCTACCGTTGATTCAGAAACGGAGCAAGGGGGGCTCATCCAGTTCAACGGTTTATACGAGCCCCCGTCGGAATGAATTAACACAGAGCCATCGGCTTTGAACATGAGTACCCGCATCGCTCGGGGCAATTGCACTGAGAGCCTGCCTTGATACACGGCCGAGCAATCAGCGATCAGTATCCTCATAGGCTCAGAATGTCCACTATTGAACTCATAATGTCTGTGGTATCAAAATCCTTTGGGGTAAAAGTCGCCGCTACCCCAATCGAGGCAAGCCACTGAGCGTCTTCGGGGGGAATAATTCCGCCAACGATCACGGGGATATCCGTGGCTTTTACCCGCGCAAGGGAGTCAAGGATCTCGCCCACCAAAGTGCGATGCGAACCGGAAAGAATAGATATTCCAATAACATCAACATCTTCGGCGACCGCAGCCGCAACTATTTCTGCCGATCCCAATCTAATACCTTGGTAAATGACTTCAAAACCGCAATCCCTAGCTCGAACCGCTATTTGCTCCGCGCCATTAGAGTGTCCATCAAGGCCAGGCTTTCCAATCAGAATTCTTGGTCGATGTCCAATTCGTGCAGCCAATTCATCTACTCGCGCTCGGACAGCTTCGATTGCGGGCGTTCGGTGTGTGATCGAGTCCACGACTCCGGTGGGTGATCGATACTCGCCAAAATGTGATCGCAGGATGGCGGACCATTCGCCTGTGGTCACCCCGACCTTGGCTGCCGCGATGCTTGCCTCGACCACGCCGCGACCTTGCTGCACCGCTGCATCCAATTCGGCCAGAGCTCCCTCGACGCCAGCGCGGTCACGTTCGGTCTTGAATGCTTGTACCTCTGCGATCCGACGCGTCTCCACTTCCGGATCTACTACCAAAATATTTGTGCTCTGAGACAAGGGACTTGGCTCGGTACTTTGATGAATGTTCACACCCACCACGGCCAGCTCAACTGATTCAATTTTAGAGCGCCGCTGTGCATGCGAAGCGACTAGCGCGCTTTTGAGATAGCCAGATTCAAGGGCTGCGATCGCGCCGCCCATCTCAATAATGTGATCAAGTTCTGTCTCAATTTCACTTATTAATTCACCCACTTTGGCCTCGATCACCGTTGAACCTTCAAAAATATCTTCGTATTCGAGTAAGTCCGATTCGAGTGCGAGTACCTGCTGGATCCGAAGGGACCACTGCTGATCCCATGGGCGAGGCAATCCAAGGGCTTCATTCCAGGCTGGAAGTTGAATTGCCCGAGCCCGCGAGTCTTTGGCTAAAGTCACACCCAGCATTTCCAGAACTATGCGCTGAACATTATTTTCTGGTTGTATCTCAGTCAGTCCCAAGGAGTTAACTTGGACTCCGTAACGAAAACGACGTGCAGCATCACTGGTGACCCCGTAACGCTCGTAAACCAAATCACTCCACAGTCGCCCAAAGGCCTTGAGTTTGCACAACTCTTCGATGAACCTGATACTTCCGTTCACAAAAAATGAAATGCGCGACACAACTTTATCAAAATCCACATCAATGTGTTGATCTTCGATTTTTTCCTTGACCGAGTCCAAGACACTGATCGCCGCGGCCAGCGCGAACGCCACCTCTTGCACAGCGGTAGCCCCCGCCTCTTGTAGGTGATAACTACAAATATTAATCGGATTCCATTTCGGCGTGTGTACTACCGAATATGCAACCAAGTCCGTTGCGAGTCCTAGGGACGGCGCTGGCGGAAATGCATAGGTGCCCCGCGAGAGGTATTCCTTGATGATGTCATTTTGAGTTGTTCCCGAAAGTAGTTCTCTGGGTGCGCCCTGTTCGTCAGCCAGCGCAAGATACAGCGAATACAGCCACAACGCTGTGGCATTAATCGTCATCGAAGTATTCATCTCTGAAAGGGGAAGACCTTCAAAAAGCACACGCAGGTCGGCCAAGCTTGCGATTGAGACTCCCACCTTGCCCACCTCGCCGCTAGACATGGGGTCCTCGGGGTCGTACCCGATCTGGGTGGGCAAATCAAAGGCAATGGACAAACCGGTTTGACCTTTGGCTAGATTGGTGCGGAAAAGCGCATTAGACTCTCGCGCACTGGAATGGCCTGCATAGGTACGCATGATCCACGGTTTGTCAACCACACCTCTAGCGTAACCAATTTACGCGGTTTTCACAGGTGTTAATCTGGCCGATCTGTTGCAAAGTCTGCAAACCTTGTCACAATAAGGACGTGGTCATCAGTAATAGCTTTTCCTATGCTTTCGGTCCCATCGTGGCTTTGGTCGGGATCGGCGCAATGGTGCTTGTACTGCGTTGGGCCTACTCCCGCGGAAGTTCAGTGGTCGCCGCCCCAGGAAAATCTGGCCCTTCGGACTCCTATGGGTTGTTGGTGTGTGTCGCTAGCGCCACAAACTATGCAGAGGGCGAAATGATCCGTCGGGCGCTCGAAGACCGCGGGATTAAGGCCAACCTTGCCCAGACAACCGACGGCCCCCAAATCATGGTCTGGCCAAAGGATGCAAGCCGGGCTCGAGATGCCCTACGCCAATAGTTGCTCACGCCTCAACGCGTTCAATTTTTGCGCCCAGACCCTGAAGTGTCTCCACAAATCCGGCATATCCACGGTCAATATGACTCACGCCATAAACGGTCGTGCTTCCTTGGGCCACGAGCCCGGCCAAAACTAGACCAGCCCCAGCCCTAATATCTGTGGCCTCCACAGGGGCGCCAGAGAGTGCTTCCCGGCCTCGAATCAATGCGTGGTGACCATCGGTTCGCACATCCGCCCCAAGCCGGGCAAGTTCTTGAACGAATCTAAACCGAGCCTCAAAAAGATTCTCAGTTACCAATGCTGCTCCCTGTCCAATTGCATTGAGTGCAATAAATTGGGGTTGCAGGTCTGTAGGAAATCCTGGGTAGGGCAAGGTCACGATGTCCACGCACTGCGCCCGCTCATTCATCCGTACCCGGATGGTGTCCCCACCACTTTCCACTTGGGCACCTGCGGTCTGTAGTTTTTCCAATGGAAGGGCTAAATATTGCGGAGGAACCCCGGAAATTGTTAGGTCGCCCTGGGTCATGACGGCGGCAATAGCCCATGTGCCGGCCACAATTCGATCAGAAACAACCCGATGGCTGACCGGCTTGAGTGAATTCACACCAGAAATTATTAGTGTGGAAGATCCGATTCCTGAAATATCGGCACCCATGCTCACCAGCATCATGCAGATATCAATGATTTCCGGCTCACGTGCCGCATTTTCAATAATGGATTCACCCGTTGCGGTCACAGCGGCCATTAAAATTGTTTCGGTTGCGCCCACACTAGGGAAATCTAGAAAAACTTGTGTGCCTAAGAGTCCTTCGCTCTCTGCCAGCAAATATCCGTGTTCGTTTTTCACGTGAGCGCCCATTTGGCGCAGCGCATCAACATGCATATCTAACCCACGGGATCCGATGTTGTCCCCACCAGGAACTGCGACATCCGCAGCTCCACAGCGGGCGAGAAGTGGGCCCAGGACACAAATCGAAGCCCTCATCTTGCGCACAAGGTCGTAGTCAGCGCGGTGATCGGGACGGTGCGGGACAGTGATGGTGATTGTGCTCCCGACATGGTTCACTTCACAGCCAAGTCTGCGGAGCAACTCTGACATGATCGCGACGTCTTCAATGTCGGGGACGTTCTTTAGCTCTGAAGTACCAGGCGCGAGCAATGTGGCCGCCATAAGTTTGAGAACAGAATTCTTGGCACCGGGGACCGCAACTGCTCCCGTGAGCGGCGCTCCGCCCTCAACTCTAAATACCGACACCACTCAATGGTAGGTGAGCCAAATCTGCAGACTACCGATAGTCTGCACTTGTGGTGAATTTGACGAAGATCTATACCCGAACCGGCGACGATGGAACTACATCCCTTGGCGATATGAGCAGGACTGGCAAAAACGATCCTCGCTTGAAAGCCTATGCCGACGTTGATGAAGCAAATTGTGCAATCGGCGTAATTTTAGCTACCTGCGAGGTGCGCGAAGACATCGCGGCGCTTTTGCTCTCTATCCAAAACGATCTTTTCGATGTGGGCGCTGATTTGTGCACGCCGGTCATGGATGAGGAGAGTGGATCGCTGCGGATCACCGACGCCTACGTGGAGCGACTCGAAACCGCCTGCGACCGATATAACGAGGGCTTAGAGTCATTACGGTCCTTCGTCCTACCGGGAGGAACACCAGCCGCGGCCTACATGCACGTCGCACGTACTGTTTCCCGCCGCGCTGAGCGTTCCACCTGGGCAGCACTCGATGCCTACCACGGCGGAATGAACCCGATTGCGGCAACGTATTTGAATCGGGTCAGCGATTTGCTGTTCATTCTTTCCCGGGTGGCAAATCAGGACAGTATCGGCGACGTACTGTGGAAGCCCGGTGGAACAAATTCGTAGTAGGCCGTGAACCCGCTAGGCCCTAGCCACGTGAAGCCGAGCCTCAGCCCGACGCACAGCCGAAAGATCCTCTGCATCAGCTTGTGCTTGGGCGCGTGACAATGCTGCTGTCGCACGATCAATATCAATATCCTGAGCAAGCTCAGCCACTTCCGCGATCACGTTGACCGTGTCACTGTCCACGGAAAAGAATCCACCGTGCACGGCTACTAGAACTTTACTTCCGTCTTCGAGCTCTATCCGCAGCGGAGCCTCCATCAGAAGCGCCAACATGGGTTCGTGACCTCGCAGAATTCCGACGTCACCTTCAGGTGTTTTTGCGACAACACTTTTTGCCGTGCCACTCCAGATCGAGCGTTCAGCCGAAACCACAGCAACAGCAAGTGGGCCTGGCACTTTAGTTCTCCTTTGCTAATGCGGCCGCGTTCTTCTCTACGTCTTCGATTCCACCGCACATGAAAAAGGCCTGCTCGGGAACATGGTCGTATTCGCCATCTGCGAGTGCGCGGAAGGAAGCAATGGTTTCTTCGACCGGAACAAATGATCCGGGCTGGCCGGTGAAGGCTTCGGCCACGAACATATTCTGAGAAAGGAAACGCTCAATCCGACGTGCCCGACCTACGAGAACGCGGTCTTCTTCGGAGAGTTCGTCAATACCGAGAATCGCAATGATGTCTTGAAGATCCTTATACCGCTGCAAAATTTCCTTAACCCTTGCCGCAACTGCGTAATGCTCATCACCCACATAACGCGGGTCAAGAATTCGCGAGTTAGAGTCAAGTGGATCGACGGCGGGGTAAATACCTTTTTCCGAAATCGGACGGCTCAACACTGTGGTTGCGTCCAAGTGAGCAAAAGTTGTTGCTGGAGCAGGGTCGGTCAGGTCATCTGCAGGGACGTAAATTGCCTGCAGTGAAGTAATCGAGTGACCGCGAGTTGAGGTGATGCGCTCCTGCAAAACACCCATCTCGTCAGCCAGCGTGGGCTGGTATCCCACAGCTGATGGCATCCGGCCTAGCAGGGTGGACACTTCCGAACCTGCCTGAGTGAACCGGAAAATGTTGTCGATAAAGAGCAACACGTCCTGTTTTTGCACGTCGCGGAAGTACTCCGCCATGGTGAGTGCGGTCAGGGCGACCCGCAGACGGGTACCGGGTGGCTCATCCATCTGGCCGAATACGAGTGCGGTCTTGGAGATAACCCCTGACTCGGTCATTTCAAGGAAAAGGTCGTTTCCCTCACGGGTGCGCTCCCCCACGCCGGCGAACACAGATACGCCACCGAAGTTCTCAGCGACCCGGTAAATCATTTCCTGAATGAGAACCGTCTTACCGACACCGGCTCCGCCGAACAGGCCGATTTTTCCACCCTTCACATAAGGAGTGAGCAGGTCAATTACCTTAATGCCGGTATTGAAAACCTCGGTCTTTGATTCGAGCTGATCGAATGAAGGTGCTTGGCGGTGAATACTCCAGCGCCCTTTAATGTCCAGATCCGAGGCCTTGACATCGAGGGGAACGCCAAGGGTGTTCCACACGTGGCCCTTGGTGACATCGCCGACGGGAACCATGATCGCGTCGCCGGTGTCGCGCACCTCGGTGCCACGAACCAGACCATCAGTCGGTTGCATCGAAATCGTGCGCACCATGTTGTCCCCAATATGCAGGGCAACTTCTAGCACCAAGGTGTGTGACTCACCATCGCCATCACCTTGATCGAAGCTCACATCGACATTGAGCGCATTAAATAGCGCCGGCATTGCCTCTACGGGAAACTCGACGTCCACGACGGGGCCGGTTACACGTGCTACGCGCCCCACACCTGTGGTGATTTCTGCTGTTGCGGTCATGGCTATTCCTTATCTTGTGCTTTGGGACTCTATGCGGACAGGGCGTCGGCTCCGCCGACAATTTCGCTGATTTCTTGGGTGATTTCGGCTTGCCGTGCAGCATTTGCTGCGCGGCTCAGGGACTTGATCAATTCCTCTGCGTTGTCGGTTGCCGACTTCATGGCCCGCCTGCGGGCAGCATGCTCTGAAGCAGCAGAGTTCAACAGCGACAGGTACACCATTTGATCGATGTATCGGGGTAATAGCGCGTCAAGGACCTCTTCGGCGCTCGGCTCAAACTCGTAGAGCGGGAATGGTGTCTCTGTCCCACCTTCAGTTGTTGTGTCTACAATTTCGTCGACTACTTCGAGAGGGAGAACCCGCCGGACGCGGGTTTGTTGAATCGCCATATTGGTGAAGTTGGTGTAGACCACGTGGATTTCGTCGACACCGCCCTCTGCGGAGGGGGTCATGAATGCCTTGAGCAGTTCCTCGCCAATTTCCTTGGCATGAGCGTAGCTGGGTTGATCACTAAATCCGGTATATTCACCACCGGTTGCACGGTTGCGGAAACGATAAAAGGCGACACCCTTGCGACCCACAACGTAAGGGACAACTTCCATTCCCTTTTCGTTGAGATTGTGTGTGAGGGCTTCTGTGTCCTTGATGGTATTGGATGAATAGGCACCGGCCAGTCCACGGTCCGCCGTGATCACTAACACCGCGGCTCGCACAGGATTGACAGATTTTGCGGTCAGGGGATGCTTTGACACGTCGGATGCGTGACTTGCCGCTGCCGAGACAGCATCAACTAGTTGCGTCAAGTACGGCAGTGACGCATTGAGGTGATTTTGAGCCCGGATAATCCGCGCGGAAGCAATGAGTTCCATTGCTTTCGTAATTTTCTTGGTCGCCTGCACCGATCGAATTCGGCGCCGGTAGACCCGCAGTTGTGCACCCATGTCAGCCCCGAACAGCTCGCTTGATTTGAGTTGGATCGATTTCTTCATCCGTCAATACTGCGACCGGTTCATCTTTGATGAGGAGTTCCCCGGTACGAGTGGTGAACTGCTTCTTGAACTCGCCCATTGACTTCTCGAGGACGCTCTGGGTGTCATCGGAAAGGTCAGAGGTCGTGCGAATCGCATCGAATATTTCAGCTGCTGAACGATCCAAATACGCCAAGAATTCTGAATCAAATCGACGAATGTCTTCCAATGGAACCTCATCGAGCTGGCCAGTCGTACCGGACCACACTGAGACAACTTCGCGTTCCATCGGCTGAGGCTGGTACTGAGGCTGCTTGAGCAGCTCCACCAGGCGTGAGCCACGCTCAAGTTGTGCTTTAGATGCCGCATCGAGATCTGAACCGAAAGCTGCAAAAGCTTCCAGCTCACGGAATTGTGCGAGGGAGAGCCGCAAACGACCCGCGACCTTCTTCATGGCCTTGGGCTGTGCTGCCCCACCCACACGCGAAACCGAGATGCCCACGTTGATTGCTGGGCGCACTCCCGAGTTGAACAAGTCAGACTCGAGGAAGCACTGACCGTCGGTGATCGAAATAACGTTGGTCGGAATAAATGCAGACACGTCATTGGCTTTTGTCTCAATAATGGGGAGACCAGTCATTGAACCGCCTCCCATTTCTGCTGAGAGTTTTGCACAACGCTCGAGCAGGCGAGAGTGCAAATAGAACACGTCTCCGGGGTAGGCCTCGCGGCCGGGCGGGCGGCGAAGGAGTAATGACACTGCGCGGTACGCATCTGCTTGCTTTGAAAGGTCATCAAACACAATCAGAACGTGCTTACCCTGGTACATCCAGTGCTGGCCGATCGCGGAGCCGGTGTAGGGGGCAAGGTATTTGAATCCTGCTGGATCAGAGGCGGGCGCTGCCACAATCGTGGTGTATTCCATTGCGCCGTATTCTTCAAGTGCACCCTTGACCGAGGCAATTGTTGAGCCTTTTTGACCAATTGCTACGTAGATGCAGCGCACCTGCTTGTCAGGGTCACCCGATTCCCAGTTTTCCTTCTGGTTAATAATTGTGTCAATGCATACGGCAGTTTTACCCGTTTGACGGTCACCAATAATCAATTGGCGTTGTCCGCGGCCGATAGCGGTCATCGAGTCGATGGCCTTAATCCCCGTGAGCATTGGCTCGGTCACCGGCTGGCGTTCCACTACAGATGGGGCCTGAACTTCAAGTGGACGCCTGGTCTCTGCTTCGATCGGACCCAAACCATCAATTGGGTTTGCCAGAGGGTCCACTACCCGACCTAGGAAGGCATCTCCCACGGGTACTGAGAGCACTTCGCCTGTTCGGCGAACTGCTTGCCCTTCTTCGATCTTGGATGCATCTCCCAGGAGCACGCAACCAATTTCACGGATATCGAGGTTGAGTGCGATCCCCAGCAGCCCCCCCTCGAACTCGAGCAGCTCATTGGTCATAGCCGAGTGAAGTCCCTCAACTCGGGCAATACCATCGCCCGTCTCAAGGACACGGCCAACTTCTTCTCGGGCGGTTGCCGGCGAGTACGCCGCGACGTTCCGCTCGATCGCTTCCCGGATTTCTTCCGGTCGGATCGTCAGCTCCGTCATGGGGTCCTGCTCTCTATATCAGGCCGCAGTGCGGCGGTTTAATTGTTGATCGTGTTGTGCTGGATGTTTTTAGTTGTGGTGGTTCGGACCAAAATCTTTCATATTTTTAACCAAGAATTGCTCGGTGGGCCTGTTCAAGCCGCGAGGCAACTGTTCCATCTATTACTTCGTCACCAATCACAACGTGAATCCCGCCGAGAACCTCCGGGTCCAGTCCGACATTGAGTCGGACTTCGCTGCCTTTGAGGCTGGACAGTACAGCGACCAGCCGCTGGGTTTGATCCTGCGAAAGGGGTTTTGCCACCCGCACCTGTGCGACCATCCGTTGACGTTGCGCTGCGGCTAAATCACCCAACCGACTGATCACTGAATCAAGCCGGCGTCCATGCAGGTGCGAGACTGCGTATTCGAGCAACTCCCTTGTCGCGGAAGTCGCATTAGTGTGAAGTAATTCCGCCACAATCGCCGACTTACTACTACCCACGGTTGCCGGATTGGTCAGCGCCATTTGGAGGTCCGCCGATTGATCGACAGCACGCCCAAACAGAAATATTTCTTCTTCGGTTGCATCAAGGGTGTTCTCGTTTTGCGCTGCCGTGAGAATCGCTTGTGCGCCGAGTTCTTCCAGTGCTAGAACCAAATCCACGTCCTCTGACCAGCGCTGCGCCACCGCGATCACGAGTAGTTCCGTAGCTGCGATTCCCACTCGCGTGCCAAAAACCTCAGCGGCAAGGCTTTTACGAATCTCAACTCCTTGCCCAGAATCGGCCAAAGCGAATCGCAAAACATTTTCCGAGTCAAGTAGAGCCGCAATGGAGAACAATTCGCTGCCAATTTCGGCGCGATTAACCTCACCCGACAACTGCTCCAAAGCCCCGCCGCATAGCGCCAGTGCATCTCGACTTGATCCCAGCATTAGTTTGCGGCCGTCCGCTCAAGGTCTGCGATGAATGAGTCCACCGTTGCGGCAACCCGTGCATCATCTGACAATGCTTCCCCCACGACCTTGTCAGCCAATGTCAATGCGAGTTCACCCACTTGGCGGGTAAGAGCAGCGACTGCTTGTGCACGCTCAGCAGCCATAGCTGCTTCTGCCGAAGCGGTCACAACCGCGGCCGCGCTACGGGCTTCGTTCCGTGCTTCCTCGATGATTGCTGTGCGGTCGGACTGCGCAGCAGTGCGAATTGCAGACGCTTCCTCGCGCGCGCCGGCGAGCTGTTTTTGGTACTCAGCGAGGACCGTGGCAGCTTCTTCTTCAGCCTTACCAGCTCGTTCGAGGCCACCTTCAATCAAATTTGCCCGCTCGTCCAGGGTGACCTTAATTTTTGGCAAGACAAACTTTGCTAGTCCACCGAATACGATCAGAAACGCGATGAGACCAATGATCAGTTCGTCAAGTGGTACTGCAAGCACTGATGGCATTTCCTCGCTCTCAGCGGCGAGGAGTGTGGCAAATTCAAACATATGAGCCTCTTTCCCTGTCTAGGTTGACTGATTCGCGCTTAAGTGTGAATCAGGTACCGAAGACGAAAGGAACAACGAAGCCGATGAGAGCCAAGGCTTCAGCAAGTGCGAAACCAAGCAGCATGTTCTGGCGAATAATGCCGTATGCCTCAGGTTGGCGAGCAATTGCTTGCACACCCTGACCGAAGATAATACCAATACCGATACCTGGGCCAATGGCCGCAAGGCCGTAACCGATTGAGCCAATGGAACCGGTGAGTTCCGCGAGAAGCGACATATCGTTTCCTTTTCATTGCGCACCGGCATCTGCCGGTCTGGTGGTTTAGATCAACTGAGTTGATGTGTACTTTTCAATTTTATATTCAGTTGTAAGTCTTGCCTGATCCTGATCTATTCTAGTGTTCCGCGTGTAGCGCACTCCCAATGTAGACAGCAGCGAGCAAAGTGAAGATATAGGCTTGAAGCGCCTGGATAAATGCCTCAAAGCCAGTGAGCAGCACGGCCAAACTGAAACTTGCGGCCGAACCCAAAATCCCAATAACGCTGAAGCTCAACAGGTAAAAGGCCGCCACACTAAATGTGGCAAGGAGAAGATGGCCGGCGAACATATTGGCAAATAGACGTACTGCGTGCGTAAATGGACGCACGAGGAAGTTTGAAATCAATTCGATCGGGGTGAGCAGAATGTACATTGCTTTGGGCACACCGGGAGGAAACATGATGTTCTTGAAGAAGCCAACGAAGCCTTGCTTGTAAATCCCTAGTGGCACCCACGTGACGTAGACAATTATTGCGAAAGTGACCGGAATTGCGAAAATAGAGGTGACGGGCAGCTGCGCTCCCGGTACAACACCCCAGAAGTTAAGGATCCATACGAGAAAGAAGAAAGAGAACAGGAATGGAATGAATTTATCTCCACTTTTTCCAATCGTCTCGCGAACGATTCCATCGCGAATGAAAAGGTAACCGAGCTCACCCACGTTTTGTGCGCCACGGGGCACAAGTTTCGGCTTTCGAAATGCGTAGCCAAAAAATCCGAGGATGAGAACAACCGCCAAAAACAGCAGGAAGGTTACTTTCGAGATGTTGAAGGCTAATCCTCCAATGGTGAAACTCAAGATCGCGTCAAATTGGAAAATTTCAGCACCTGGCGCGGGGAACCCACAGCCAGAGAAAAGGTGACAGTCAGGTCCGCCGGAGGCTACAACACCAAACGCCATTAACGATCCCCTTCAAATGTTGATCCCATCGGCCCCATTGGGCTCTGCTCGATCACTTCATTTTCTCGGGATAACCCGGTGAAAATCAAGTAATACGAGAGTCCGAGGCCAATTAATGCTCCGACTGCCATAAACAGTGATCTGTGTCCTAACCACAAGGAGAGAACAAATCCCAGCCCCGTATATAAAATCAAGCCGGCTATCAGTCGGCTTGAAATTATCCACGCAGCATTGTCCATCGCAGCGAACTCACGTACCGGTGCATTCCCTGTAATCGAACGTGCGCGCGAACGGTACCATTGCGGATCACCCAAGGAGCCTTCGGGTTGATCAAGATTGCCTGTCATGTGCCACTCTCGTGAGAATTCGTTGTTTGACCCGCATTCGGGTCAACGTAAAGCACTTTGGTGGTACTAAATATCCACACTTCTAGAGCCGTCCATGTCAGAGTGCAGACCAAAATTGCAATGGCAAAAGCCTTGGTATTAAAGGCTGTAGTGTCCGCAAGCAATACCAAAATTACCATCAAGGCCCCGATTTTTATTAAATACAAAGTCAAAGCCATGGTCAATGCCATTTGCGGGTTATTGCGCAGTACGGTTCCTAGTGCAAACTGGCCAATTGAGAAAAATGCTATGACCAACACAGTGCCTAACGCGGCGCCCAACGCGGCTGAGCCACCAGCAACCCACCCGGCAACAATCACAACAATCACGCCAGTCACAGCCGTACCCAGACCTGCTCTGCGCAGGACCAGTGAGTCGATACTGCGTGCACTAGGCACTGAAAAACACCTCGCAGCTGGTTAGACGAGCGATTACTGACCCGCTCTCATTTGGCCCCTACGCTATCGCATATCCACAGGATCCGGCTAACCGATTCGACCAATTCGTCGATTCTGCGGTTCAACCTTCCCCTCGCCCGACACCGCAGACGTACGTGTGACCAGAAAAACCACAATTAACACACCGATTGCGGTGCCAACCCCTGCATAAATCAGCGGGAAAAATGCGACAGCTAACGCCGCTCCAGCAATCAAGGCAGTCCACGCATACATCAGGGAGACGGCTCGCCGTTGCGAATGGCCCATTTCCAATAGTCGGTGATGTAGGTGTCGTTTATCCGGTGCGAACGGGTTACGTCCGGCCCTTGTACGCCTGATCACCGCAAGAACCAGGTCTACTAACGGCAGCGCCATAACGGCAAAGGGCAAAATTAATGGCAGCAGCGTTGGCAGGAAAACGCCACTAGACAGGGCGCTCGGGTCCACTTGCCCAGAAAGCGTGATTGTTGCAGCAGCCAAGAGCAGGCCCAGGAGCATCGAGCCCGTGTCCCCCATGAATATTCGGGCTGGGAACAAGTTATTCGGCAAAAAGCCCAGTCCCATGCCGACCAAAACCACACTCACCAAAGTCGCAAGAGTCGCACGCTGTAGCCCAAGTTCAACCGAGAGTACATACGCATACACAAAGAATGCTCCGGCGGCTACCGCCACGATACCAGCAGCCAACCCATCAAGACCATCGACAAAGTTGATGGCATTAATACTTACTACAACAACAATTACCGTGAGTAGAACACTCGTTAATGGGTCAAGAACGAATGTTCCACCAATGGGTAACCAAATTATGGCGACCCCCTGAAAAGCCATGACACCTGCCGCGAGAACTTGGCCGGCGAGTTTGGTGGGTGCGTCAAGTCCCCACTTGTCATCGACGATGCCCAACATAACGATAATGGCCGCCCCTGAGAGCAGCGCGACGATCGTGGTCGATCCATCAAAAACCGCGCTCATCATGGGAAGTTTGCTCGCGAGTAGGAGGCCAGCTAGCAGTCCACCTGCCATAGCCAGCCCACCCAGTCGTGGGGTGGGCGTGTCATGCACGTCACGATCACGAACTGGCGCAATTATCCCCCACCGAATTGCCAGAGCGCGTACGGGAGGAGTCAAGAAATAGGTCACTGCGGCAGCTGCAAAAAGACACAGCATGTATTCGCGCATGACCTACTCCTCTCGATTTAATCCCGTGGATACGCCGGGAAAGCGGATACGAGTTCATTTGCGCGTGCAGCGATGTCCTCAATAGGTTCACTCTGGCGCACAGCACGATCAATAAGATCGGCGATGACATCCATTTGGTCTACACCCATACCCTGGGTCGTCACTGAGGGAGTTCCCACTCGAATACCTGAGGCAACAGATGGAGGCAAAGTGTCAAATGGAATTGCATTCTTATTCAGAGTGATCCGCCCAGCATCACAACGGACCTCCGCTTCACTGCCATTGACTCCGATCCCAGAAAGGTCGATGAGCGCCAGATGGGTGTCCGTCCCACCACTCACCGGACGCATCCCCCGCTTTGCCAATCCCGCTGCCAACGCCTGCGCGTTAAGCACAACTTGCTGAGCGTACCTTTGATATTCGGGCGTACTTGCTTCTTTGAGTGCCACAGCTTTTGCGGCGACCGCGTGCATCAGCGGGCCGCCCTGCATCATTGGGAAAACGGCCTTGTCAATTGTTGCCGCATGCTCCTCCTTGCACAAAATCATTCCGCCACGCGGTCCACGCAAAACTTTGTGGGTGGTAAAGCACACCACATCTGCATACGGCACAGGGCTGGGAATGGCCTTCCCCGCAACCAGACCAATAAAGTGCGCGGCATCAACCATAAGGATGGCACCCACTTCATCAGCAATTTCACGGAATCCAGCGAAGTCAATGAGTCTGGTATACGCGGTCGCACCACAAATAATCATTTTGGGCTTATGCTCAACAGCCAACCGACGCACTTCCGCCATATTAATTAAATCGGTCTCCGGGGCGACACCGTAGGACACCACATTGAACCATTTCCCAGAAAAACTCACCGCAGAACCATGAGTGAGATGACCGCCGTGCGGCAAACTCATGGCCAATACGGTCTCCCCTGGTTTCACAAAGGCACCGTAGGCCGCAAGATTGGCACTTGCACCAGAATGCGGTTGAAGGTTTGCATGGTCGGCCCCAAAAAGCTGTTTTGCCCGCTCGATGCCAATTGTTTCCGCGCGGTCAACCTCTGAGCATCCGCCGTAGTAACGCTTGCCCGGATAGCCTTCGGCGTATTTATTACTTAGCGTTGAGCCAAGCGCCGCTAATACCGCCGGTGAGGTGAAGTTCTCGCTCGCAATAAGTTGCACACCTCCGCGAGCTCGTTCCAACTCAGAAAGCAAGATTTCAGCGATCTGCGGGTCTTGCGCCTCAAGCTCAACAAAATCTGGTCCCCAAAAAGTCATGCGGTCATATTCCTCTCACACATAAGAATCAATATCTACACTGAATCTCCAGCACACCTCAGTCTAGGGGCTCACCATGAAACCCGCCCCTACTCGAGGGTCGATTCCCGTGAGCTAATGAACTCGATGAGGCCCTCGTGCGCAATGACCCCTTCTCGAAGGATTTTTGGCTCACCGCCGCTGCAATCAATTATTGTGCTTGTACTGCCGCTAGCCAGGTCCCCAGCCGCGATCAGTACCGACACGTGATCCACATCACACGCATCAAGGTCAACATTTTGGGTGATCTGCGGCATTCCTATCGGCTGAGCGCTTGACGATGCCAATGGGCCGGTCGTTCCCAGCAATTCCAACAAAAATGGGTGTCGAGGCATCCGTACCGCGACTGGCGCATCGGCGGGGTGATCCCACGCCAATGTTGTCCCTGCCGAGAGGAGCAAGGTCAACTCGCCCGGCCAATAACACTCCATTAATTCGCGGGCGATTTGCGGAATAGAAGAGGTGATCCCAGAGACCGCATTCGCGTTGGGCACCAGAACTGTCAGTGGTACCTGCGGTCCCAGCCCACGGTACTCGCGCAGGAGCGCGGTTCCCCGTAAAGAGAAGGCGTCGGTGACCACGGCATACTGCGACTCCGTAGGAACGATTACGAGCCCGCCCCGCCGCACCGTCGAGTAGGCCATTGAGATGGCTCTATCCCGATTGTGCAGGTCACCTGCATCGATTCGAACGCTCACACTCTGAGCCTAAACCCGAGTGGCCATGGTGAAACGAGGTCGCTGGTTGAAGTCCAGCCGGTCAGTGACCTCTGCAAACAAGGGCTCCCCCAAGCTCCCCGGGACATAAATCGCCAGCCCTTCATCAAGATGAACTTGCTTGAGGAGGTTCACCACGCTGGCATCGCCAGCCTCTGTGCCTTGAACATCAGCATGCTCCACTACAAGTAGTCCCCCGGACTTGAGAAGCATGGCAGCAGTTTTCGCAATTCCTCGAATGACATCGAGCCCATCGCTGCCACCATAAAGCGCCACTGTCGGCTCATGAATACGGACTTCAGGATCACGTGGAGTCATACCAATCGGGATATACGGGGGGTTGCAGGTAACAACATCGCACTTACCCGCCAATTTCGAAAATACACTTGCAGTAAAATCAGTTGCATCCATTTGGTGAATCTCGACCGGAATTTCACACTCGAATCGGCTCACATTTTGCTCCAGCCACACAAATGAATCAGGACTCATTTCCACCCCGACTACTCTGGCACCGGGAACCTCAAGTGCCAGTGACAACGCAATGGCCCCTGATCCCGAACACAGATCCACTGCAATTGGATTTTGGCATTCACGTAAGAAACGAATTGCCGCCTCGGCCACCAATTCACTTTCCGGCCTAGGAACAAAAACTCCCGGTCCAACGTTGAGCTCAATTCGCCGAAATGGAGCAGTGCCCGTTAGGTGTTGCAGCGGAATTCGGCTAATGCGCTTAGCTAATAGTCTTTCAAAGGCAACGCGGTCTTCCTCGTTAACATTGTCCTGCATAAACAGGCGATTTCGCGCAACGCCAAGGACATGAGCCAACAACTGGGCCGACTCCGTTGACGCTGACTCAATCTCCGCATTGGAGAGTCGACGCTGAGAGTCAACCAGAATGTCGCGGATGGTGCTCACGCTGAGGGCTCTGCCAACCGACTTTGTTGGTCTGCGCTCATACAGGCTTCAATCACTGCGTCCAGATCGCCATCAAGGATCTGATCCAAGTTGTGCGACTTAAAGCCAACCCGATGATCATTGAGCCGATTCTCGGGAAAATTGTAGGTTCGGATTCGTTCACTGCGGTCTACAGTACGTACTTGGGACCGTCGGATATCGGAAGCCTCCTTGGCTGCAGTGTCTTCGGCAACTGCAAGAAGCCGCGCCCGCAAGATTCGCAAGGCTTGTTCCCTGTTTTGTAATTGACTCTTTTCATTCTGGCAAGAAACCACAACACCCGTGGGGATATGTGTGATTCGAACCGCAGAATCCGTGGTGTTAACACTTTGACCACCAGGCCCAGAAGACCTATACACGTCAATCCGTAAATCATTGGGGTCAATCGTGACGTCAACATCTTCAGCCTCGGGCGCAACCATGACACCGGCCGCCGACGTATGGATGCGGCCCTGAGACTCGGTGACAGGAACTCGTTGTACGCGGTGAACGCCGCCTTCAAAACGCAAACGCGCATAGGGTCCTTCACCAGGTCCTGGGGCTCCCTTAAACTTCACCGCAATTGAGACATCCTTGTAACCGCCCAGGTCCGACTCGACTGCATCGAGAACTTCGGTGGCCCAGCCACGGCGCTCCGCGTAACGCAAATACATGCGCATGAGGTCCGAAGCAAAAAGTGCCGATTCGTCTCCACCTTCACCGGCCTTGATCTCTACGATCACATCTTTGTCATCCATCGGATCACGTGGCAGGAGCAATTCCGTCAGTTTTTCCGCGAGGACTGCTTGTCTGGGGAGCAACTCATCAGCTTCAGCTGCGAATGCCTCATCTTGATCAGCGAGTTCCCGAGCGGCTTCCAGGTCCGATGTCACCGCCAGCCAGTCACGATATGCGGCAACTATCGGACGCAGAGCTGCGTACCGGCGCCCAAACTTGCGCGCCTGTGCTTGGTCGGCATGAATTGCCGGGTCAGCCAACCCTGCTTCGACCTCGTCGAGTTCACTTTCAAGCTGGGCACATGATTCGAACATGATTCGCTCCTGAACTTGCGCTCGTTACTGAGCGGTGGACTAAAAAACGGACGCCGCTCAGGGACCGACCGCGCGACGGGGGAGACACGCGGCCGATTCCAGAACGGCGCCCGGGAAGTAACTAGTCAGATTCTACTTTTTCGTCCTTGGCAGGAGCGGTCCCGTAGCGGTTTTGGAACTTCGCTACCCGGCCACCGGTGTCAAGAATCTTCTGCTTACCCGTGTAAAACGGGTGGCAATTTGAGCACACATCAGCGTGGATGGTGCCGCTCTTGGAGGTGCTACGTGTCTGGAAGGTACTGCCACAAGTGCAGGTCACCGTCGTCTCGACGTAATCTGGATGAATACCAGCCTTCATGTCCTTCTCCTTCATCATTGCCCGGGTCGACACTTTCGACGCGATTTTCATGCGAGGGCAGAAAACCTTGTATCAATCGAAGTCCCGTGAACCGGTTGCTCTTAGTATGCCATGTCAATTACAGGCCGGATTTTGGTCCCCCTGACAGTTAGTCCTCGTTGTCACTGCCACCTGAAACCGACGGCGTGGTCTTTTGAACTTGCTTGAGAAACTCGTAGTTGGTTTCGGTCTCACGAAGCTTGTTGAGCAGCAGCTCAATTGATTGCTGTGGATCCAATGCGTGCAGCACTTTGCGCAGAGTCCACACAATCTTGAGCTCTTCGGGTGAGAGCAATAGTTCTTCCTTGCGGGTTCCGGATGGATCAACGTCTACAGCCGGGTAAATCCGCTTGTCTGCCAATCGACGATCAAGTTTGAGTTCCATATTGCCGGTCCCTTTGAACTCCTCAAAAATAACTTCATCCATCCGAGAGCCAGTCTCAACCAGTGCCGTGGCCAAAATAGTCAGCGAGCCACCATTTTCGATATTTCGCGCAGCACCAAAGAATTTCTTCGGCGGATAGAGAGCAGTTGAGTCCACACCTCCGGAGAGAATCCGACCTGAGGCGGGTGCTGCCAGGTTGTATGCCCGTCCCAACCGGGTCATTGAGTCGAGAAGTACAACAACGTCCTGACCAGACTCGACCAGTCGCTTTGCCCGCTCGATGGCTAACTCAGCAATAATCGTGTGGTCTTCAGCCGGGCGATCAAATGTCGAAGCGATAACTTCACCTTCGACACTGCGCTGCATGTCAGTAACTTCCTCGGGGCGCTCGTCAACCAACACGACCATAAGATGGCAATCGGGGTCATTCGTAGTGATTGCGTTAGCAATCGCTTGCAACACCATGGTTTTTCCCGCTTTTGGCGGAGACACAATCAGCCCACGCTGGCCCTTGCCAATTGGTGACACGAGGTCGATTACCCGCGTGGTCAGGTTTGAACTGGTTGTCTCCAATCTCAGTCGCTCCTGCGGATAGAGCGGAGTCAACTTCGAGAAATCTGGACGGTTCTTGGCAGTTTCAATGTCTAGTCCGTTTATGGACTCGACTTTGACCAAGGGATTAAATTTTTCGCGACGTTCTCCCTCGCGAGCTTGTCGCACCGAACCGATTACCGCGTCGCCCTTGCGGAGTCCATATTTACGAACAAATGAGAGGGAGACATACACATCATTCGGGCCTGGAAGATAGCCACTGGTGCGCACGAAAGCGTAGTTGTCTAAGACATCCAAGATGCCGGCTACTGGAAGCAGTACGTCGTCTTCGGTGAGTTCGGGCTCGTATTCGTTCATGCCGGTCTGACCGCTAGGGCGACGGTTTCCCTGCCGATCACGACGATCTCTTCTATTCCGATTGCGGCTGCGGCTATTGCGATCCTCAGACCCGCTATTGCGATCCTCATCGCCGTCATTGGAATTGCGATCACTGTTATTGCGATCACTGTTATTGCGATCACTGTTATTGCGATCATTGTTATTGCGATCACGGTTATTGTTATTTCGACTATTGCGATTGTTGTTATTACCGCTATTGCGATCTCCGCGTCGCTGTTCCTGCTGCGAATCCTCGCCTGAATCGGATTTAGCGGGCTCATCTTGCGTTTGTGTGTGGGCCGTATTTTCTTTTGGCTCTTTTTCAGGCGCTGACTTGGGCGCTGCTCGGCGGGTACTGGCTTGATTTTGACGTTCGCCAATCGCTGAGACTAAATCTGATTTGCGCATGGCGCTCGATCCTGCAATACCGAGTTGTTGTGCAAGTTGCTTCAACTCGGGCAGCAGCATTCCGGAGAGCCCATCTGTGCGACGCTTTGAATCTGTTGTTTCTGACACTCAATAATTCCTTTGTGTGTAAGGGCGAAAGTGCCCTGGGCCAAACATGATTACGTTTGTGAGATACCCGTTAAAAAATGGAACTGTGCCCCCATTAAGGCTTCTATTCACATAAATCGCTTCTGCAGATATTTATGAATGTGATTCTTAAAGGGTGCTCGCCACGACTGTGGAGGACCCAAGGCTAACACAAGGAGAAGTGGCCTGTGTGCAAGGGCCTAAACCGGGAGTGGGACAGCCCTAACCCCTTCGAAATCGACGGGAACAGCGATGCGAGTCCAATCCTGCGGAACAACTGACAGCGCCTCTTCAAGTTCACTTACGTGATTGCGGTTTATTAACAGCAAAACGGCAGGCCCAGCTCCGGAAGTCATTGCAGCCATTTTGCGTTCCCGAAGTGCGGAAATAATCTTTGTTGTTTCGGGATACATCTGCGCTCTAGCATCTTGATGTAAACGATCAGATGTCGCCTCCCACAGAAGACCTGGGTCTTGGGAAATCGCGTAAACCAGCAATCCGGTTCGCGAAAGATTGTGACACGCTGCCGAACGGTCAACCTGCTGCGGCAACACTCCGCGAGCTTTGCTCGTTGCTAATTCATGAGGTGGAATCAGCACTATCGGCACTACGTCTTCATGAACTGAAGGCTGCACCGCGCCCGCTTCATTACTAGTTTCAAGCCAGCTCACGTTGAAACCTCCGTATAGGGCAGCCGACAAGTTGTCCGGATGGTTTTCAAACTGAAGTGCCATATTAAGAATTTGTCGATTCGACATGAGATCCTCGCCCCCCTCAACGAGAGAGCGGGCCATAGCTAATCCGCCAATGACAGCCGATGCTGACGAACCCAATCCTCGGCCATGGGGAATGGCATTGCGACATTTAAGGATGAACCCTGGTGGAACTGCATTCATTGCCGAAAACCCACGATTTATTGCTTGGACGACCAAATTCGTCTCATCTGTGGAAACAGCGCCCGCCCCCTCGCCTTCCACATCAATTTTGATGCCTTCGTCGTTCGTTACCATTGCCGTTAATTCGTCATGAACCGCGAGTGCCAGCCCCATCGAGTCAAACCCGGGACCCAAATTGGCACTGGATGCCGGCACAAGAATTCGAACGGCACCCGACACAAAAGTCATAGAATCAGCCCACTAAGCCTAGTTTTTGTGCCGCAAGGTCCACATCAACTGGGATGCTCACCGGGTCAGCAGCATCTTCAAGCGCCCATTGTGGGTCTTTGAGGCCGTTACCGGTCAACGTGCAGGTGATCACCGAGTCTTTCGGCACCTGCCCTGCGGCATGCATTTTGAGCAGCCCAGCCACACTCGCAGCACTAGATGGCTCGCAGAATAAACCTTCTTTCTCAGCGAGGAGGTGATAAGCAGCCAAAATCTCCTGATCCGTCACAGAATCAATGTGCCCACCGGATTCATCGCGCGCTGAAATTGCCCTATCCCATGAAGCCGGATTACCAATGCGAATCGCCGTGGCGATAGTTTCAGGCTCTGATACGCGGACCCCGGTCACTAAAGGCGCGGCTCCTTCTGCCTGGAATCCCCACATGGCCGGCGATGCGCTGGTAACTCCCGAGCTTTGGTATTCCTGAAAACCCTGCCAATAAGCCGTGATGTTGCCCGCATTCCCCACCGGAAGGCAATGAATATCTGGCGCTTGACCCAACCGATCAATGATCTCAAATGCCGCCGACTTCTGGCCCTCAATCCGAACTGGATTGACGCTATTGACCAAAGCAACCGGGTAATTCTCGGAAAGTTCACGGGCGAGAACCAGACAATCATCGAAATTGCCTTCCACCTGAAGCAGCACCGCACCATGAACAACAGCTTGGGCGAGTTTTCCCATGGCGATCTTGCCTTTAGGGATCAGCACTGCGCAGGTCATGCCGGCCTTGACCGCATAAGCCGCGGCACTGGCAGACGTATTACCCGTTGAGGCACAAATAACGGCTTTGGCTCCTTCGCTCGCCGCATGCGAGATGGCCATGGTCATGCCGCGATCTTTAAACGAACCGGTCGGATTCGCGCCTTCATATTTTAGCCAAACAGATCCACCCACCGCTTCGCTCACAGTGCACGCGTAGACCAGCGGAGTCCCCCCTTCGCCCAAACTCACAATTGGGGCGGATTTGTCAAGCGGCATCCGGTCGCGATACTCCGTGATTACTCCACGCCATTGATGTGCCATTTAATCTTCACCTTCAACTCTCATGACACCGACAACTTTGCGGACCTCATCCATTGATTCGAGTTGATCAACGGTAGCTTTTAGCGCTGCTTCGCTTCCACTATGCGTTCTCACAATTAGCCCGGCCTCTGAACCTTGTCCTTCTTGCCGCACCACCTGAATACTCACTCCATGCGAAGCAAATGCGTGCGCAATTTGTGCGAGAACTCCGGGCCGATCCTGTACGTCGAGGTTCACGTAATATCGTGTGTGAGCGCGTCCGATATCGAGCACTTCTAGACCCAAATAAGTACTTTCGCCTGGGCCACGGCCCCCTAGGACCCGGTGACGTGCAGCAGCTACCACATCACCCAAAACCGCGCTCGCGGTTGGATCCCCGCCAGCGCCGCGCCCATAAAACATCATTTCTCCAGCAGCTTCCGCCTGCACAAAGACGGCGTTAAATGAACCACGCACATTTGCCAAAGGATGGTGCAGAGGAATCATCGCTGGGTGCACCCGCACAACAATTCCATCTTCTTTCTCCTGGGTACCGACTAATTCAGCAATTGCAAGCAGCTTGATTACAAAACCCATGTCGCGCGCAGCAGCGATATCGGCCTTGGTGACGTTACCGATTCCCTCACAATAGACATCGGCCAAAGTGACCCGGGTGTGAAAAGCCAACTCAGCAAGAATGGCGGCTTTGGCCGCTGCATCAATTCCGTCAACATCGAGGGAGGGGTCGGACTCTAGGTAACCCAGCGCATTCGCCTGGTCAAAAACCTCGGCGTAGTTGGCTCCTTCCTCATCCATTTTGGTAAGCATGAAATTGGTAGTTCCATTGACTATTCCCATAACTTTCGTGACTCGGTCTCCTGCAAGGGACTCACGCAGTGGTCGAATTAGTGGGATAGCTCCCGCAACAGCAGCCTCAAAATATAGGTCAACGTCAAACCGCTCTGCCGCTGCGTACAATGCCGCGCCGTCTTCTGCCATCAGTGCTTTGTTAGCGGTTACGACACTTGCCCCGGCTTCCATTGCTGAAAGTATGAGCGAGCGCGCCGGTTCAATCCCACCCATTACTTCGATCAGAATGTCCGCCCCGGACAAAGCCACCGATTCTAAATCTTGGGTGAGTAGCGACTGGGCAATTCCTACCCGAGGCTTATTAATGTCTTTGACTCCAACCGCGACTAACTCAAAGCCGGCCCCGACTCTGTGCGCCAAATCGTGTTGATGACGGGCTAAGAGCTTGGCAACGGAAGATCCCACCGTCCCCGCACCCAACATGGCGATGCGTACTGGTGGAGCAGATTTATCACGCTCTGACATGAATCTCCTCAAATAAAAATTGCCGGGGTCCGCAGGCTTAGTCTGCCAAAGCAGAATACCGCCGGTGCATTAGCCGGCAAATGGATCAAGTGCCAATAGGTCATCAAAAGTTTCTCGTCGTAAAACTAGTTGGCTTGCTCCCTCACGAACTGACACAACAGGAGGCCGGGGAACCTGGTTGTAATTGGAAGCCATAGAGCGGCAGTAAGCGCCGGTAGCCGCAACAGCGATCAAGTCACCCGGCGTAATGTCTCCAGGTAGCCAAGCATCACGCACCACGATGTCTCCTGATTCACAATGCTTTCCGACTACCCGACAAAGAACCGGCTCACTTGATGAGTTCCTTGAGACCAGAGCCACCGAATATTGAGCCCCATAAAGTGAAGTTCGAATGTTGTCGCTCATACCACCGTCAACCGAAACATAAGTGCGCTCACCGTGATCGAGTTTCACTTTCTTAACTGTCCCTACCTCATAAAGAGTGATCCCGGCTCGGCCCACGATGGCCCGCCCCGGCTCAAAGCACAGAGCGGGTACAGCGATACCCACATTCTCGCACTCCCGATTCACGATGTCTTTGATCTCGTTTGCCATGAGCACAACTGACAACGGGTCATCTTCTGGGAGGTAAGCGATCCCCATTCCCCCACCCAGGTTAAATTCTTGGCAAACAATTCCCTGGGTGTCGTAAATCGCGTGCGCAACCGACACGACACGGGCAGCAGCGATTTCGAACCCTGCAGAGTCGAAAATTTGGGATCCAATATGTGAATGCAAGCCGACAAAATTCAATGACGGCAGTTTGGCAATGCGACGAACTGCCTCTTCCACATCGCCTTCTTGCACCGAAAGTCCAAATTTTTGATCCTCATGGGCGGTGGCAATAAATTCATGTGTGTGAGCCTCAACGCCCACTGTTGCCCGGACCAACACGTGCGCTACTACATTCAGATCCGCGGCGATTGCCGCCACTCGCACAATCTCGTCAAATGAATCGATGACAATTCGACTCACTCCATAAACGAGCGCAGATCGAATTTCCCCCTCAGACTTATTGTTTCCATGCATGAGCAATTTGTCACCCGGGATTCCTGCGCGAATTACGATAGCCAGCTCGCCACCGGATGCGACATCAATTCCCAGTCCTTCTTCAGCCACCCAACGTGCCGCGGCAACGCTAAGAAAAGCCTTCGCGGCGTAATAAACAGTCCCGCTTTCGTTGTCAGCAAGATAGGCGCGCGCAAATTCGCGCGCCCGTTCACGCACATCTTGCTCATCAAAAATAAAAAGTGGTGTGCCAAACTCCGACGCAAGGGTAATAACGCCCTGACCACCAATGCACAGTTCGCCGCTATCTGTTCTTTCGGCACTGTCGGGCCACACATGGGTTTGCACCGGATCCAGAATTGAGACAGGCGCATGTGGTTCCTGCGCCATCTGAGCATGACGCGGCCCAGCGGGATGTGCTTGCATGATGCGAGTCTACCGGTCGTTACATCTTTTCACGAGCGGTGACTCCAAGGAGTTCCAGGCCGTTTGCGAGCGTCTGCTGGGTTGCCGCACACACCCACAATCGAGCAATATGGACGGAACCAAGCTCTTCATCAGAGCGGGGCAAAACTCGACATGCATCATAGAAACGATGGTAGGCACTGGCCAATTCCTCAAGAAAGCGAGCTACCCGGTGAGGTTCGCGCAGTTCCGCAGCCGCTGCAATAACTGCCGGGAACTTTTCGATGACTCCAAGGAGCTCATTTTCCTGTTCCATATCAAGTAATTCGGGAATAAATGCACTCTCGCGCCATTTCGCTCCGATGTCCTGGGCGTTACGCAATACCGAACTGATGCGCGCGTGCGCGTACTGCACATAGAACACCGGATTATCATTTGCTTTGCGCGCGATTTCCTCAAGATCGACAACTAGCGGGGTCTCAACCGGGTACCTGGCTAGGGTGTAACGCGCTGCATCTACCCCAACTTCTTCAACGAGTTCTTCCAACGTGACGATTTGGCCCGAGCGCTTTGACAGCTTGACCTCCACTCCACCACGTGTAATTTTCACTAATTGACCGATCAAAATCTCGATATTCTCATGCATATTGTCACCCGCGCATGCCGCCACCGCTCGCAAGCGGTTGACGTATCCATGGTGGTCCGCACCCAGCAGATAAATTGCCGTGTCAAATCCGCGCATTCGCTTGTCAACGTAATAAGCAGTGTCCGCGGCAAAATAAGTTCTCTCGCCGTTCTCCTTTATTAGGACCCGATCTTTATCGTCTCCAAATGTCGTAGTCCGTAACCAGAGGGCGCCCTCAGATTCAAACACGTGACCCTGAGCCTCGAGGCGAGCTTGGGCCCGCTCAACCGCACCGGAGTCATAAAGTTTGCGCTCGGAATACCACACATCAAAGTGCGTTCGAAAAAGTTCAAGAACGTCTTTCTGCTGCTGCCACTGCA